>ERZ1034409.181-NODE-181-length-16341-cov-39.014737_pt1:5000-16341 | contig 16341 bp, 13 predicted proteins | sample MGYA00520610_ERZ1034409 | MGnify/ENA primary metagenome ERZ1034409 (study PRJEB33736, sample SAMEA104288480) | Azolla microphylla | place: Ecuador | collected 1982 | study: EMG produced TPA metagenomics assembly of the PRJEB19522 data set (Is there... | reverse complement strand
TTTCTCTAATTGAGTTTTTTGACCAACCTATGAAAGCCATGGTTCACTCTGCTTTCCATTTTCCATACACCTTCTTTAATCCCTCTACCTTAGACCTGAATCATTACACAATTGTTCATCAACTTGGATGAAAATAATCATAAATTTCTTTTGCTAACTTCATTCCTATTCCCTGAACTTCTTCTAATTGTTGCGATGTAGCTTGACGGATATAATCAACCGAGCGAAAATGAGCTAAGAGTAATTTTTGCCGATGTTGTCCTAAACCGGGAATTTCATCTAAACGCGAGCGCGTTAATTTATCACTTCTTTGTTGACGATGAAAACACACAGCAAACCTATGTGCTTCATCTCGTAACCTTCGTAATAACTGTACTCCTGGTTGTTCAGCTTTTGTTTCCAAAGGTTTAGATTCTCCCGGTAAAAATATTTCCTCTCGCTTCTTTGCTAAACTCACAACTTGCAAATCTGCTAATAAATCCATTTCTGCTAAAATTGTCACCACAGATGATAGTTGACCTTTACCACCATCAATCATTACTAAATCAGGCCAATCAGAATTATCCACCCGTGACAATTGGGGATTTTCTCTATATTTTCTAAACCGTCTTTGAATCACTTCACCTAAACTGGCAAAATCATCAGAATATCCGATAGTAATATCAGGATGTTTAATTTTGTAGTGACGGTAATATTGTTTAGCTGGTAAACCATCAATAAAAACTACTTGAGAAGCTACCGCATTAGTACCTTGAATATGGGAAATATCATAACCTTCAATCCTGTGCGGTAACTCCGATAAATCCAAAATGTCTGCTAAATCTTGGAGTGCTTGTTGGTTAGCATTGCCCAATTTTTGCATTCTTTGTAACTCATATTGGGCATTACGTTCCACCATTTCTATTAATTCTGCTTTAGTTTGACGTTTAGGTGCAACAATTGTTACTTTTTTCCCCTTGCGTTCCGTCAAAACATCCGCCAAAATATCCCCGTCTGGTAACTCATGCTGGACTGAAATCTCAGTTGGAATTTCTACATTTTCCGCAGTTTGGTAATGTTCTTCTAAAACTCGTTGTAAAATAGCTCCAGGTTCAGCATCAGAGTTAGCGATAAAAGCTAAACGTCCTACTAACTGACCTGCTCGAATTTGGAATAATTGAATATGGGCATGTTGATCATCTGCTGCTAAAGCTATGGCATCTTGTGATACAGTATCATCAGGTAAGGATACCTTTTGCTGTGCAGTTAAAGATTTTAAACCAGCAATTTGATCACGAACTTTGGCCGCAGTTTCAAAGTTTAATTCTTCGGATGCGGCTTGCATTTGTTCTGTTAAAATCTCAATTAATTCCTGAGTTCTCCCTTGAAATACCATTGCTATTTTTTGAGAAATTTTCTGGTATTCTTCCACTGAAATTAACTTTTGACAAACACCAGGACAGCGACCAATATCATAATTTAAACAAGGACGGTCTTTAAATAAAGGTTGTGGTCTTTGTCTGAGAGGAAAAATTCGCTTACATAGATGCAATATTTCCCTCAGCAAACTAGAATCTGTATATGGACCGTAATATTTATCTTTTGGTTTTCCTAGTTGACGCTTGCGAGTGATAAAAATGCGCGGATATTGTTCTGACCAAGTAATGCACAGATAAGGATATTTTTTATCATCTTTAAGTAAAACATTAAAATATGGCTGGTGCTGTTTGATTAAGTTGGCTTCTAGTGCTAATGCTTCTGTTTCGGTATCGGTGACTATAAATTCAATTTCTGTCACCAATTTAACCATTGTGTTCATGCGTTCCGTCTTTTGAGTGGAGTCACGGAAATAGGAACGGACACGCGAGCGCAATTTGCGAGATTTACCTATATATATTATGCCATCGCACCCATCTCGCATCAAATAAACCCCGGGTTCTGGGGGAATTTCTGAAAGACGGTTTTCCAATCTTTCGGGATTTTTAACTAGTGGTAGTCTTGATGAAGATATTGTCACGGCTAAATTTAGGTAATCTTATAAATGTACCCCACCCCAACTTTATTTTAAGAAATATTTCTGGGAAATTAGTCGGCAATATCTATAACCAACAGAAAGGTTTAGCAGTGCTAAACCCCTACTTTCTAGATTTATGATGTTGAAATGTGAATCTTAACCCGATACTTTTTTCAACTTGCGTTGTGCAGCTACAATACCATCAACACCAAATACGCCCAGCATCACAGAAGGTTTGGGTACTTTGGTTGGAGGTACACCACACCATCAATGCTCACTATGGGAGATACCATCATCGCTGGCAACTAACCCAGAATTTGTAGCTGTAAAACTATGATGCCGATTTGTCTCGGTAAAATTACTGTATTTCTAGAAAAATGGCATGATGTATGGACTCTAAGTTTTAAATGTGCAGCTTATAGGTGATTTATAAATTTAGCGATTCTCTCTACCGCAATTTCTAAAATTTTTGGCTCCTGCACCAATGCAAAACGCACATAGCCTTCCCCAGCTTTACCAAAACCGGCACCAGGGGAAGCTGCTACACCAGTTTGTTTGACTAAATCGGTGCAAAATTCAATGGAATTATTACTCCAATTATTAAGTAATTTTGCCCAAATGTACATTGTGGCTTGTGGTGTGGGGACTTGCCAACCAATGTGGTGTAAGGCGTTGATGAAAGTATCACGACGTTGCCGGAAGGTATTAACCGCCGCTTTTACACCGTCTTGATTTCCTGTGAGTGCGGTGATCGCACCATTTAATATTCCCAAATATTGATTAAAATCAACGGCAGCTTTTACTTGCCTTAAAGCTTGAATTAATTCTGCATTACCGATCGCATAACCAATGCGGAAACCACCCATATTGTAAGACTTGGACAAAGTAAAAAATTCGATGGAAACGCTTTTTTCTGAGTCAGCTTGCAGAATTGAGGGAACGAGGGACTGGGGACTGAGGGTTTCGTCTTCTGTGAAAACTAAATCTACGTAGGGGAAATCATGGACTAAAACAATGTTGTGCTTTTGACAAAAAGCTACAGCTTCTTGGAAGAACGATAAAGGAGCGAGCGCACTGGTAGGATTATGGGGATAGCTTAATACCATCATCTTTGACTGAGATACAACTGAAGCGGGAATATCAGTCAAAACGGGTAAAAAATTATTTTCTGCCTGTAATGGCATAGGATAAATTTGTCCACTGGCTAAATATACTCCTCCTGCATGGGAAGGATAGCCAGGGTCTAATAACAGGGCAAAATCTCCAGGATTGAGGATTGCTAAAGGTAAATGGGCTGTTCCTTCCTGAGAACCAATCAGCGGTAAAACTTCTGTTTCTGGATCAACTTTAATACCAAATTTTTGCTCATACCATTGAGCAGCAGCATAGCGAAATTCTTGAGTTCCTCGGAACAACAAATAACCGTGAGTGCTAGGGTCATCAAGAGATTTTGCGATCGCTTCAATTACATGATTCTGTGCTGGTAAATCAGAAGACCCCAGAGACAAATCAATTAATTCCCGCCCAGCAGCCACAGCCACAGCCTTAGCCCTGTCCATATCAGCAAACACATTAGATTGTAGGGGTTGTAAACGCTTTGCAAATTGCATTTTAGTCATTGGTTATCGGTTATCGCTCTGACAGTCAGGGTTTAGCATTGCTAAACCCCTAGAACTGACTATCGACTAATTATTATCCAAATGCTGATCCAAAAGGCTGAGAAATTTATCTTTACTAATAACTCCCTCAGTAGATTCTAATATTTGTTCTCCTTTCATCAACCTGAGAGCGGGGACACCTTCCACCTGATACTGCTTCACAGTTAGGGGATTAGGGTCAATTTCCATTTTCACAATTTTCAGGCGATCGCTGTATTTAGCAGCAGCCAAATTAATCATTGGCGACATCAATTGACAAGGACCACACCAGGAAGCCCAAAAGTAAACTAATACAGGCTGCTCGGCTTTTAAAACTTCAGTTTCAAAGTCAGCATCAGTGATAGTGATTACACCCTTACTCATTAAAGTCTCCATTAGGTGGCATCGTTCAAAGTTGACACAGAAATTACTTTATCTTAATCTGACGGTCGATAGTCAGTTATCAGTTATCAGTTATCAGTTATCAGTTTTTTTGCATGACCAATTACCAATTACCAATTACCAATTACCAATTACTAAGGAAGCAAAATCCCACAACCAAGAGGCGTGGGATTGTTTAAAGTTTTTTCTCTGCAAAGGTTACATTTGATCTAATTGTCTCTTCAGTGCTTCTAAATCAGAATCTATAGGTTCAGTAGGTTTAGCCGTGGTTGCTTGAGAAGGGGGTAATTGTCCTTGAGGAGCAGGTGCTGGTGGTAGCATACTTGCTTTCAATGCTGCCAGTTCATCATCTACATCACTACCAGATTCCAACTGAGCAAATTGGGTTTCTAAATCTGCACCTACTAATTCTGCGGTAGACTGAGCGCGGGCTTCTTGCATTAATACCTTTTCTTCCATCCGCTCAAAAGCTGCCATAGCACTGCTGCTATTCATGCTAACTACCATTGATCCCAGTTGCTCTTGAGCTTTAGCGGCAGTAATCCGCGCTTTGAGCATTTCTTTCTTGGTTTTGGCTTCAGAAATTTTGCTCTCTAGCTGGATTAAATTCTTCTTAAGAGTATCTACCTGAATAGTTTGCTGATCTAGGCTAGTTTTCAGAGATGTAGAGGTATCTGTAAAACTTTTCTTGCGCTCTAATGCTTGACGTGCTAAGTTTTCATCACCCTTTTGCAGAGCTAGTCTGGCATTGCGATCCCATTTATTGATTTCATTTCGGGCATCATTGTACTGTTTTTCCGTGCGTTTTTGGGCTGCGATCGCTTGGGCAACCCCCTGACGCAGCTGAACCAAGTCTTCCTGCATTTCCAAGATAGCTTGTTCCAGCATTTTTTCTGGATCTTCTGCTTTATTTATTAAATCGTTAACGTTAGCACCAACAACTCTTTTAAGACGATCAAATAATCCCATAACTGTGTTTTTCCTTTTTTGGTTTACCCGCTTGGTTAGACAGTGAGCTTTTTTTACTGTTTAATAGCTACCTATTTCAATTTAATCTTTTCAGTCTGGAATGGTATACTCTCTCCATTCTGAATCATCAGACTATAATTCAGCTACAGTAACTAATTACATTTAACACTCTGGAGTTTTGGGCGTTGTAGGTACTTGCTGTCCAGAGAGACTATTTTGGAATGGAGTGTTATTTACCTGATCTAACATTTGGGTTTTCATGGCTGCTAGTTCAGCATCCACATCATTATCATTAATAGATTTCAATCCAGCAAATCTTGTTTCCAGATTGTCACTACTAAGTTGACCAATCGCTTCTGCTTGTGATTCTATCTGTAAAACTTTCTCTTCCATTCGTTCTAATGCACTTAAACCAGAATTATCTGATACTCCACTCAGCATTTCTTGTAGTTTATAAGATGCTTGAGCAGAACGAGCCCGAGCAATATACATATCTTTTTTGGTTTTCACCTCAGCGGTTTTCAACTCCAAACTCCGCATATCCTGTTTTAGCTTCCCTAGCACCTGTTTTTGCTGTTCTATTTGCTCAAATAGGGCTGTAGAAGTTTGTTGGTAAGCTTGGCGTTTGGTGAGAGCCTCCCGTGCTAAAATTTCGCTACCTTGTTGTAGAGCTAGTTGGGCGCGACGATACCACTCTTGGGCTTGGGATTGAGCAGCAAAGGCCTGGCGTTCAGTACGTTTTTGACTAGCGATCGCACAAGCCACCCCCTGACGCAACTCCACCAAATTTGACTGCATCTCCAGAAAAGTTTGCTCCATAATTTTTTCTGGATCTTCAGCACCCTGCACCAAACTATTGAACTTACCACGAATCACCCGCAGGATACGCTTCATCACTTCCATATCTGCACTGCTCCCTTACTGCTGTACACTGGCGTTAACACCCTTCACTCTTAGCTGCTGCAACCTAAGTTTTACTTCTTCTTTAGTTTTCAATGCACCAAGATAAATATACTTTTTGTTAGGAGATAAATAAGCATCAGGAACCACTTGCTTTGCTGCGGCTAAAGCATTATCACTTTGATTATCAGTTATCAAATAATAGAACCCATCAGCAGAGGGTTTAATTTCTGCATTAACAGCTGACAAGGTTTGTTTTGGCTTAGGTGTTGGTGCAGTAGAGACTGAATCTACAGGAACTACTGGATTTTTTGGGGTTGAGACAGCTATAGTTTTAGGTATTTCTGTGGGAGTTGCTCTAACTTTAGGTTTTAAGCCCACCACATCATTAGGATCTCTCACCTGTGGAAACTCACGCGTAGCCAAGTTAGGACGTTTGGGTATAGGTGTGATTTCTGGTTGGGCTATCGGTAGGGCATTACTTTCAGTGATTACAGTATTTTCTGTATTTGTTGACGAACCACTGTTAAATAGTTTTCCCAGATTCAATTGCGGTAAGGTTTTGGGATTGAATACTACATAACCTAAAGTCAGGCTAGCCAGTAATAGCAGAAGTATAGAACCAATGCCCACAGGTGAAATCATATCACTAGAACCACTAAACTTCTTCGGTTCTGCTTCTTCTTTCAGACTCCTCAACAGTGCTTCACTCGATTCTAAATAATCATCTGGGTGTTCGGAAGCATTTTCCGTAGAAATGATAGTTTCATTTTCAGCAGCCTGAGCCTTAGTAGGGACTATACTGCTGATTGATTTTGGGCTTGGATCAGATGGAGTTTGTATTTTCCCTGACTCTTGGATAGAAGACACCGGAGAATGACTTATTTCCTCCTGGTTGTCTGTCTTCAAGACTGGGCTTTCTAGAGAAATTGCGTTAGTGTTAATTTCTGGCAATGATGGCTGAAATTTTCCCAATGCCTCAGTCATGCCATTTAACTGTTGGGGTTGATTAGGGGTGTAACTCCCTACACCAAATTCTTTTGTTTGCTTAAATCCCTTGCGTGCGCGTCTGTATCTAATTAACTCTTGGTCTAGCTGCACCTCTAAACTTGCCAATGCTGTGGCTAGCTCTGGCTTTAAGCCAGACATTTTAGACGATTGAGTGCTGGAACCTATTATGGGATTTTGACTCATTGCCACAGTGCCTCAAACGTAATACTGCTGGATAAATTTTATTACTTCGTATTATAGTTTCCAGAACCTAGCTAAATTTTTGCTTTGTTAAAAAGATGTCGTTGAAATCAGTTAATGATATTTTAGGCATTCTCGAAATAGAAGCCAAATGGCAAGAACAACCTTTTCAACGCTTGCTGAAGTGTTGGGGAGAAATGGTTGGTGCTGCGGTTGCGGCACAAACTCGCCCTTTGTCAGTGCAGCGGGATGTTTTGTGGGTAGCAACCTCTAGTGCTGCTTGGGCGCAAAACTTAACCTTTGGACGCAAAGCCATACTTTTCAAGTTAAATCAAAAGCTACCTGCACCTTTGATAGATATTCGCTTCTCAACAGCTAAGTGGAAGCGATCGCCATTACCAGGCAATCAGCCACAAACGCTATCACCACAACAACATCCCAGTTATTTGGGTATCAATGATTTGGGTAAAATCATCTCTGACACTGAGATTAAAGCTACTGCTGAGAATGCTCAGGCTATTTTTGCAGATTGGGCCAAGGTCATGCAAGAGCGATCGTACAACTTACCTATTTGTCCCCAGTGTCAATGTCCCACCCCACCAGGTGAAGTGCAACGCTGGCGTGTTTGTTCCCTGTGTGCTGCCAAAAAGTTATAGCAGGGAATAGAAAATGGGTAATTGGGAATATTAGCTTTCTTCTGCCTCCAGCCTCCTTGCACCAGAACAACTTGGGTTAATACTTTGTCATCCTCTAACAGGATTTTGGATTTTGTATTCACCCCACGGATAAATCCGGGGGCTTCTAGCATAAACGAATTATTGCTCAACTCCATGTATCCCATAACTTTTTACCAATTCAGAAAACTATCTGCTACTATATCCATCCCTTCTCAATGGAGCAGATGAGTTTACCTCATAAACAGTGATTTTAGGTGATCTAATGAGTTAGTTACAAAAGTCGAGCGAATCTAAATCTAAGCATTTAACCTTGATCCCCAATACGTTTTAGCCAAAAACAAGTATGTAACCACTCCCATAATCATTGACAAATATAACAACATTCTAAAGATATCCTAAAGTTTATTTTTGAATATAAATAGCTAGAACCCAGATAAAATAATACCTTTTTGGCTTTTACACCTATTTTGTTAGAGAAGGAAAATATATAGGTGTGATAAGTCAGCCCTCAACCGCACTCAAGATGAACCCAAATGAAACCAATTAACCATCTAACATCTGCTTGTCGATATTGCCGTCATTACCAACCAGAGGGTCGTCGCGGTGGAATGTGTCAACAGTTGGGCGCACCAGTACAAGCAGGTTGGAAAGCTTGCCCATTAGCCTTACCAGCCTTTGCACCTTCTTGGGAAACCTTGGAAGAAGCCTGGACTTTGCCAGTCGCAAAACCAGTCTTACCCGTATCTCACACTCTAAAAACAGATTTAGACAATCTATCAGCAATTTCTGTTGAAGAAATACCTGCTCCCACTTCACAAGAAGTTAATACTCACGCAGTGCTAATTTAGCCTACGATTATTACTTTAATCAATTTTTTCCAGTTCAATAAAATTTGACTTTAAAATTTTTTGGTTTTACAAATTTTCAAATCTATCAAAATCGCACCACTGATTAAGGTGCGATTTTAATTTAAATCTAAGGTAACCAAGGAAAATCTCGAAAATTGGGAGGACGTTTTTCCAAAAATGCTTGTTTTCCTTCTGCACCTTCTTCTGTCATGTAATACAGGAGAGTGGCATTACCAGCAAGCTCTTGCAAACCAGCTTGTCCATCACAGTCTGCATTAAAGGCAGCCTTGAGACAACGAATAGCAATAGGGCTTTTTTCTAATATCTCTTGCGCCCATTTTATACCTTCGCTTTCTAAGTCTTCAACCGGAACTATACAATTAACCAAACCCATTTCTAAAGCTTGTTGGGCGTTATATTGACGACAAAGAAACCAGATTTCCCGTGCTTTTTTTTGTCCCACTATCCGCGCTAGATAACTAGCGCCAAAACCACCATCAAAACTACCAACTTTCGGGCCTGTTTGTCCAAAAATAGCATTATCAGCAGCTAAGGTTAAATCACAAATTAAATGGAGAACATGACCCCCACCAATAGCATAGCCAGCTACCAAAGCAATTACTACTTTCGGCATAGAACGAATTAGACGTTGCAAATCCAACACATTTAAACGGGGGATACCAGCATCATCCACATAACCCGCTTGTGCGCGGACACTTTGATCACCCCCTGAACAAAAGGCATATTTACCATCTGTATGGGGACCTGCACCAGTAAATAGAACTACACCGATATTTGTATCTTCGCGTGCATCACAGAAGGCTTCATACAGTTCAAATACGGTTTTGGGGAGAAAAGCGTTACGTTTATGGGGACGGTTGATAGTGATTTTAGCTATACCATCAGTTTTTTGATAGACGATATCTTCATAGGTTGTCACAGTTTTCCAGGTAGTTTCCATAAAAGTAGAGTGCTTGAAAAGTGCTTGAAAATTTTATCGCGGATTTGGTGTAATGCGTTAGCCTACTGTAGGTATCACTTATATTTCTAATAGGATGACTATAACGATGCATATCGATTAAATAATTGATTTTCCTCAAATCTAAAAAACACCATAGTTAAGTCCCCAGGTATTCTGCAAGTTTCTTCAAATTTTCCATTCTCCATTTAGCATCACTTTTTCTATTTGTCTTTATTTCTAAAACCCTTATACCATCCTTTGGTAGGAACCTCAGCCTTACTGTTAAATCTTCCCAAGAAGTAATTAACTCATACTGCACATTATAAGTAGCGCATAATTTAGCAAAATCAATATCCTGTGGTGTAGCAAAAAATTCTTCAAATGGCGGATCAAATTTGGCAATAGGTAACATTTCAAAAATACCACCACCGTTGTTATTAATTAAAATAATGGTCAAATGTCCAATAAACTTATTTCTAATTAAAAACCCATTAGTATCATGTAATAAAGCTAAATCTCCTGTTAACATCACACTACTTTGCTGATAATGTGCTATTCCTAAAGCCGTAGAAAGTGTACCGTCAATACCATTTGCACCTCGGTTAAAGTAAGGTTTAATTTTCAAATTATTCGGTTTCCAGAAAAATTCTACATCCCGCACAGGCATACTATTAGAAATAAAAATAGGTGTTCCTGGTGGTAAAGTCTGAGAAATTAACCAAGCTGCTTTACATTCAATTAATTCATCTATATTTTCAATATAAGCATCGATTTCTGATCTTACTTGATTTTCTATATCACACCATTTTTCTAAATATTCACTAACACTCCTTTTCTCTATTTCCCTATTTTCCCTTCTCCCCATTTCTTCTATAGATATCCTTAAATGTGTAGTTTTACCATGTAATGAATCTAAATTTTTAATACTTTTATCAATTAGCCAACAATAAGGTTTACTAGCAATTAACCAATTACGTAATTTTCTACTTGTGGGCATTTCCCCAATTTGAATTACCATTTTTGGCGTTAATTCTTTAGCAATTTTCTGATTACGTAAAATGATGTCATAGCTAGAAATTAAATAGGGATTAATATTAGTATAATTTCTAACAGGGGAAAGTCCTTCAGCTAAAACAGGCCAATGAAGAGTTTGAGCAAGGGATGCGATCGCTCTACAATATTCTTCAGGTTGCTTGGGTTGTGCTACACCAGCAATAATAATCCCCCGTTTACATAATTCCCATTCTTTGGGTAATGGGTAATTGGCAAAATGTGATTGAGTAGGAATTATTCCATCAAAAAACTCTTCACAATCTAATTTAAAATCAGTACCATCAGGAACAGGTGCAAGAGGGTCACGAAAAGGAATGTTTAAATGCACTGCTCCCCCATTAGGAAATTGGCAACGTTCCCAACCATGAATTACCATTTGTCTGAGATAACTTAACATTCCCATATCTGCCGAAGGTATAGCTAACTCATTTTGCCAATTGGGATAATTACCGTATAATTTCACTTGGTCAATAGTTTGGCCAGAATGGCATTCTCGCAATTCTGCTGGTCTATCAGTAGTTAATATTAATAAAGATACACGACTTTCTTTAGCTTCTATAACAGCAGGATAAAAGTTTGCTCCTGCTGTTCCTGAAGTACAAACCAATACTACAGGTTTTCCTGTTGCTTTCGCTCTTCCCAAAGCGAAAAAACCAGCAGAACGTTCATCTAAAATAGAGACAACTTCAATATCCGGTGATTGCTTTGCA
>ERZ1034409.181-NODE-181-length-16341-cov-39.014737_pt1:0-2500 | contig 16341 bp, 13 predicted proteins | sample MGYA00520610_ERZ1034409 | MGnify/ENA primary metagenome ERZ1034409 (study PRJEB33736, sample SAMEA104288480) | Azolla microphylla | place: Ecuador | collected 1982 | study: EMG produced TPA metagenomics assembly of the PRJEB19522 data set (Is there foul... | reverse complement strand
CTACTACGGAACGCTCCCCTACCACTTAGACTAAATCTAAGTCCACAGCTTCGGTACATCACTTAGCCCCGTTCATTTTCGGCGCAAGATCGCTTGACTAGTGAGCTATTACGCACTCTTTCAAGGGTGGCTGCTTCTAGGCAAACCTCCTAGTTGTCTGTGCAATCTCACCTCCTTTATCACTTAGTGATGATTTGGGGACCTTAGCTGGTGGTCTGGGCTGTTTCCCTCTTGACAATGAAGCTTATCCCCCACTGTCTCACTGGCAATGTGTTCTCTGGGTATTCTGAGTTTGTCTCGATTTGGTACCGGTCTCCCAGCCCGTACCGAAACAGTGCTTTACCCCCCAGATTTAATCATTACCGCTGCGCCTAAACACATTTCGGGGAGAACCAGCTAGCTCCTGGTTCGATTGGCATTTCACCCCTAACCACAGTTCATCCGCCGATTTTTCAACATCGGTCGGTTCGGACCTCCACTTGGTGTTACCCAAGCTTCATCCTGACCATGGTTAGATCACCAGGGTTCGGGTCTATAAACACTGATTATCGCCCTCTTCAGACTCGGTTTCCCTTTGGCTCCAGCATTCTCGCTTTAACCTACCAGTGCCTATAAGTCGCCGGCTCATTCTTCAACAGGCACGCGGTCATCCGTTTAATCGGACTCCCACTGCTTGTAAGCTAATGGTTTCATGTTCTATTTCACTCCCCTTCCGGGGTTCTTTTCACCTTTCCCTCGCGGTACTTGTTCGCTATCGGTCACACAGTAGTATTTAGCCTTACGAGGTGGTCCTCGCTGATTCACATGGGATTCCTCGTGCCCCATGCTACTCGGGATGCAGCTACTATCCTTTAACTTTCGACTACAGGACTTTCACCTTCTCTGGTACAGTATTTAGCTGCTTCGTCTAGTCTCTAGATTCGATATCGCTGTCCCACTACCCCAATCAGTAAACCAATTGGTTTAGGCTCTTCCCCTTTCGCTCACCACTACTGAGGGAATCTCTAGTTTGATTTCTCTTCCTCCAGCTACTAAGATGTTTCAATTCGCTGGGTTGGCTCTTTCCTGCCTATATATTCAGCAGGTAGTATTTAGGGTTGCCCCATTCGGACATCTCCGGCTCATAGTTTGCTTCCAACTCCCCGGAGCATTTCGTCGGTAACCACGTCCTTCTTCGCCTCTGTGTGCCTAGGTATCCACCATTAGCCCTTATTAGCTTGACCACTTTTCCATTGGTTCGACTTGCATTCACTTTCATTCTCATCGAATGTCTATGTCTGCCTGCTTTTTTTCGCGTTACTATGCAGTTTTCAAGGTTCTGACTGGAACTTCACCCAGCAGTCTGTACTATCTCTCTAGCCACAGTTGCTGAACTTTTTCCAATGTGGAAGTTAGCGGACTCGAACCGCTGACATCCTGCTTGCAAAGCAGGCGCTCTACCAACTGAGCTAAACTCCCATCAGTCAGTTATAAGTTAAGTTATAAGTTTCTTTTGACTAACCACTTTTCACTGTTAACTGATTTCATGTGGGCTATCCTGGACTCGAACCAGGGACCTCACCCTTATCAGGGGTGCGCTCTAACCACCTGAGCTAATAGCCCTTACACGAACCAAATTATAGTTTGAAGCCATACTTCAAGAACAGCGACCGACCTAGGATAGACCAATTCAGAATCTAATTACAGAATGACAGAATGTGTTCGATTTCTAAATGGATTAGGTCTCCCTAAAAAGGAGGTGATCCAGCCACACCTTCCGGTACGGCTACCTTGTTACGACTTCACCCCAGTCACCAGTCCTACCTTAGGCATCCCCCTCCAAAAGGTTGGGGTAATGACTTCGGGCGTGACCAACTTCCATGGTGTGACGGGCGGTGTGTACAAGGCCCGGGAACGAATTCACTGCAGTATGCTGACCTGCAATTACTAGCGATTCCTCCTTCACGAAGGCGAGTTGCAGCCTTCGATCTGAACTGAGCTACGGTTTATGAGATTTGCTTGCTATTGCTAGCTTGCTGCCCTTTGTCCGTAGCATTGTAGTACGTGTGTAGCCCAAAACGTAAGGGGCATGCTGACTTGACGTCATCCTCACCTTCCTCCGGTTTGTCACCGGCAGTCTCTTTAGAGTGCCCAACTTAATGCTGGCAACTAAAAACGAGGGTTGCGCTCGTTGCGGGACTTAACCCAACATCTCACGACACGAGCTGACGACAGCCATGCACCACCTGTGTTCGCGCTCCCGAAGGCACTCTCAGCTTTCACTGAGATTCGCGACATGTCAAGTCTTGGTAAGGTTCTTCGCGTTGCATCGAATTAAACCACATACTCCACCGCTTGTGCGGGCCCCCGTCAATTCCTTTGAGTTTCACACTTGCGTGCGTACTCCCCAGGCGGGATACTTAACGCGTTAGCTCCGGCACGGCTCGGGTCGATACAAGCCACGCCTAGTATCCATCGTTTACGGCTAGGACTACTGGGGTATCTAATCCCATTCGCTCCC
>ERZ1034409.179-NODE-179-length-16408-cov-25.078028_pt1 | contig 16408 bp, 19 predicted proteins | sample MGYA00520610_ERZ1034409 | MGnify/ENA primary metagenome ERZ1034409 (study PRJEB33736, sample SAMEA104288480) | Azolla microphylla | place: Ecuador | collected 1982 | study: EMG produced TPA metagenomics assembly of the PRJEB19522 data set (Is there foul play in... | reverse complement strand
GTGCCATTGCTGCGGCAGTGGTTTCTTTCATCAGCTTCTTTTAACGTGAAAGCTACACCAAAATCCCATTATACTCCTTTTTACTCTTAACTTTTGTTTAAGTCCCGATATTAGCGATCGCATTTTTGTGGGGATTAGCAAAAGTATCAGGAAAACGCTTACCAGTCGCCATTGACACACCCCTGGGAAGACTTGACTCCTCCCACCGCAACAACCTAGTAGAAAGATATTTCACCTCAACCAGTCATCAATTTATCCTCCTTTCCACTGACACAGAAATCGGCATAAAAGAATATCAAAACCTCCAAGAAACCGAAGCCATAGCCCGTGAATACCTACTTCAATACAACTCCAGTAACAGAGAAACTACAATTAAACCTGGTTATTTTTGCTAATGGGTCTAATCACCCATTAGCAATCACCCATTAGCAAAACTATGGAATCACCAATAGAAAGAATTAAACTTTCTCAAACAGCCAAAGAACAACTTTTCAAACTCAAGCGCAGTACCAAAATTGACCAATGGAACATATTATGTCGGTGGCCATTTTGTCATTCTCTTGCAGAAATAGAATAGCCCCGCCCTCACCTGTACGTATTCCCCAAGATAGCAACGTCGAAATGAAATGGCGCGTCTTTGGTAGTGAAATATCCGATATTTTGCTTTTAGCCCTGAAACAACGCTTCTACAATGACGGGTTAGATACAGATAGATAAACCCTAATTACGCCATTTCGCTTACATTTACATCGTGGTATTGGCTATCTAGCAGGAGACCAGAATATCAAGAAAATTTAAGATTTAATTGCCATCGCTACAAACAAAGTGAAATCCTGATTTTGCAATGTTAATTGGCGTGTAGGCAGGAAAACACATAGCCAATATGGCAAGATAACTGCAATTTTCTTAGGTGAGAAGGAAATTTAAACTAATGAATACAGTCAAATCTCTACTGCAAGTTTTCGGTAGCCGGAAGATGGCAGCTTTGATACTACTCGGTTTTTCATCTGGGTTGCCCTTGTTTTTGACTAGCAAGACCTTACAAGCTTGGATGACAGTTGAAAACGTCGATTTAACCGCCATCGGGTTATTTAGCCTTGTAGGTGTACCATACTCCTTAAAATTTCTCTGGTCGCCTCTGTTAGACTGGTTTACATTGCCATTTTTAGGAAGGCGACGGGGTTGGTTAATCGCAATTCAAATTGGGTTACTAATAGCGCTCGCTTGCATGGCACTGCAACAGCCCAAACAAGCCCTACAACTGTTAGCCATAAACGCCGTTGCGATCGCATTCCTCAGCGCCACCCAAGACATAGCTGCTGATGCTTACCGCACCGACATTCTTGAACAACTAGAAATGGGCGCAGGTGCAGCAGTATTCGTCTTAGGATATCGTATCGCCCTACTACTCACAGGCTCCTTAGCCTTGATTCTCGCCGATATAATTCCCTGGTCTTCCGTATACTTATTAATGGCAGTCGGCATGGTACTAGGCATAATTGCCACCCTATTTGCACCAGAACCCAAAGAAATCAGTCCACCAGAATCCTTAAGCGCAGCCGTCATTCTCCCCTTTAGGGAATTTATTCAACGTCAAGGTGTAGTTCAAGCCATACTAACTCTGTTGTTTATAGTCCTTTATAAACTCGGCGATTCCTTTGTCAATAATATGTCCACCTCATTTTTACTAAAAACAGGCTTCAGCCAAACCGACATTGGCGCAATTCAAGGCGGCATGGGACTGATAGCAACCATAGTTGGCATACTGGCAGGTGGTGCATTTTTGAGTAAAATTGGACTGAACCGCTCACTTTGGCTATTTGGTGCCTTGCAAGCAGTCAGCAACTTAGCTTACCTTTTACTTGCACAAGTTGGTAAAAACTATCAGGTTCTCCTACTGACAATTAACATAGAAAACTTTTGTGCTGGCTTAGGAACAGCAGCCTTTGTTGCCTTTTTAATGAATATGTGTAATCAGCGTTATTCCGCAACTCAATATGCTTTACTTTCTAGTTTTATGGCCGTAAGTCGTGATATTCTAGTTGCGCCAGCAGGTTCTTTAGCAAAAAGCACAGGTTGGCCTTTATTTTTTGTCATTAGTATCGTTGCTGCTATACCAGGACTACTCCTATTACCATTATTTGCTCCCTGGAACTCAAAACCATTAGCACTCAAAAGACCAGGAATTGAAGAAGAGGATATATGGGGAACCAAGTAGTAATCATTGTCGGTACATTTGTCCTCGTCGTCACAGGGTTATTACTGGGTTACGTACTATCCCAGTTAGTTCTAGGATATCTTGGGTTTAACCTCCTCACCCTCCTAGGAACAATTAGCCTAGTTTTAATTTTCAGCACACTCTACTACGTTTTATTTTGGCAGTTACGACGAGAACCATCACAGCCATTTAAAGGCAACATACCCAACCAACCAGATGAAGAAATCACAGGTAACTACCTGAAAAATCGGCTGATTGCTAGATTATCCGGTGACGTTGCAGCAGCTGAAAGATTAATAGAACAAGCCAAGCAGAATTATCCCGGAATGCCAGAAAATTGGTATTGTGAGAGAGTCCTGGATGATTTAGATCGTGATCAGCGTTAATCTTGTGTTCTCCCTGTCCCCAAAATCGCTAAAATAAATTAAGAAAACTTCACAAATTTTGAGCTAGATTTTCCCAAAATTCCTTGGCTAATTAAAATCCAAATATGGCTATTTTTCGTCAATACATCGCCCCGTTACTGGTCGTACTAGTATTTATAGTCGCCTTAGTAGCAGTCAGCGCCCGCATCTTTTTACCCTCCGACATGGCGGCACCAGCACCCATCGGGATGGTAATTCGTAATTTGTAAAGAAGGGAATAGGCAATAGGCAATAAATAGTTGATTGACTTCCCCTTACCCAATGCCCAATGCCCCAACTTTGAATTTTGAATTTTGAATTTCCCTCTTCCTGGCTACCATATCCGTCAAGGCTCTACGATAGATAGAGCAATCCTAGTCAAGTTCATGCAGTGGACTTACCAGGAAATATTCCCTCATCAAGATTTTTCCCACCTAGCTCGAACAGTTGAGCAATATTTCTCCGTTGATACCCCTTTATGGTGGGTATATGAACAAGCAGGGGAGCAGACACCAGGCCGTAGAGGAGAATTTACCCAGTCCCCAGTCCCCAATCCCCAATGCCTAGTCCCCAATCCCGAGTCCCCAATGCCTAGTCCCCAATCCCTAGTCCCCATAGCCTGTTTATGGGTGGGTAACGCCATAGATCAAGTCACTGGTAGCCGTCATGCTCACATTTTCCTCCTCTACGTTGTCCCAACATATCGCCGTAGGGGAATTGGTAGAGCCTTAATGCGCTATATTGAAAACTGGGCAAAACAAAGAGGGGATCGCCAAATTGGATTACAAGTATTTGAGTCCAACACACCTGCATTAAATCTTTATCATCAACTTAGTTATCAAACACAATCTCTGTGGATGATAAAATCACTCCAATAACCTGTACAATAATTTAATTAATGTCTATCAGGGTTTTGCTGGTTGGATAGGGGGTTATAAATTGATCCCTAGCAGGGATGTAAATAGATGATTATGTACCACGAAGAAGACCTAAGCTTACTTGATGCCGAAGCGGAGCTAGACAGCCCCCTCGACCATATACAACCACTTACTGCAGAATCAGAAGTGGGAAAACCTGATCCTGAATTAATGCTAGCACTGCTGGAAAATCCTCAGCCCCAGGAACGAATGTTAGCGGCGCGTGCTTTCTGCGATATCGAATATAAACAGGCCATTCCTCATCTTATTAGTCTACTAACTGATGATTGTCCTTTAGTGCGAGTAAGTGCAGCCTATGCGATCGGACGCAATCCTAGCCAAGAAGCAGTAGATCCATTGATTAATCAACTCAACATTGATTGTAACGGCTATGTGCGAAAAGGTGTAGTTTGGGCTTTAGGAAACTGTCGCGATCGCCGTTCCGTAATTCCCCTAGCATATGCCCTCAGAACCGATATTTCCGCCGTCCGTCTTTGGGCAGCAAGCGGACTTGCCCAGATGGCAGGAGTCGGTTATGAAGCTGTTGTTGGAGCAATACCCCCATTAATTGAATCTCTAGTTCAAGACCCTATTGCCGCAGTTCGCAGCAATTCCGCTTGGTCTATTGGTCAACTCTGTAAAGAACTACCTTCCAACGTAGTTTATGCCACAGCCATAGATGCCTTAATTCAAGCCTTTGCGGAAGACAAAGACTTAGGAGTAAGAGAAGATGCCAAAGCATCACTCCTGGGAGTAGGAGATCCCCGTGGCTTGCAATTAATTGAAACCTTAGAACAAGAAGGCTGGTTTTAACAGTTATACTACAAACGGGTGAAACTTGGACTTATGTCATACTGATAGCCCAGCGCATCTATCCCTTCGCGACACTGCGTGAACGCGGGGTGTCCCCTAGGCCCAGGCTGTAGTATCTCGGAGATTCTTCACTATCTCTTTCAGAGACGCTCCGCGAACGTTCAGAATGACACTTTTAAACCGTTTTTAGTATAACAGTTATCAGTCACTTGTCACTTATTCACCACACCCTATACCCTACACCCTCACACACCTGGCAATTGCCAGTCAATCTCCGGTTTACCATAATCAGTTAAGGCTGAATTAATAGCGGAAAAAGGTTTACTACCAAAAAAGCCATTGTGTGCTGAAAGAGGTGAAGGATGGGCAGATTGTATAACTAGGTGTCGGTTAACATCAATCAATTTCCGTTTCCTTTGTGCATATCCACCCCACAGCACAAACACTACCGGATCACTTCTTTCATTAACCTTATTAATAACTGCATCTGTGAAAGTTTCCCAACCTTGATTCTTATGAGAATTTGGTGTGTGCGCTCTTACAGTCAAAACCGCATTAAGCATCAGCATACCCTGTTTAGCCCACTGCAACAAATAGCCATGCTTGGGAATATCACAACCTACATCTGCTCTTAGTTCTTTGAAAATATTTACCAGTGATGGTGGTGGTTTAATCCCTGGTTTGACAGAAAAGCATAATCCATGTGCTTGGTTTTCATTGTGGTAGGGATCTTGTCCCAGCAACAAAACATTAACTTGCTGATATGGTGTCAATTCAAAGGCAGAAAAAACATCTTTCTCAGGTGGATAAATAGTATAAGATAGTCGTTCGTGTATCAGAAAGTCTTGGAGTTTAGCAAAGTATGGTTTTGCCAATTCTTCAGCTAGAACTTGTTGCCAAGAATCAGGCATTTGGAGAGTTTTCATTACACTAAATTCCAAAGACTAGGACGTTCTATATCATCTTCACCCAAATACTCACCATTTTGAATTTCTAGAATCACTAGAGGAATAGAACCTGGATTTTCTACTTTATGCAAAGTTGCAGCTGGTACATAGGTTGACTGATTACGATTTAGCAATATCTCCGTATCACCACAAATTACCTTAGCTACACCAGAAACTACTACCCAATGTTCATGACGATGATAATGAATTTGCGGTTTAATCCCATGTCGGGGCTTAATTTCTACACGACTAATTCTATAATTCTCTCCCTCTTCTATGACTTCTACATAACCCCAATAACGTTCACCTGAATGGGAAGAATATTCTTCAATCTGGATATTAAGATCATTTTCTTTTTGGGTCATAATTACTTTCCTCACCTTACAGAATATTAGATTTTAAAGTTCAAACTAATGATTGCCTGTGCATTTTTCATAATTACATTTAGATCAATGATGTTTTTTTACCAAATACAAGTTTCTCAAATTCTACTGCTGGTAATGCTGGACTGAATAAAAAACCTTGAATAGCATCACATCTATTTTGCTTTAAAAATAACAATTCGGCTTCTGTCTCTACACCTTCAGCAATTATTCTTAGATTTAGTTCCTGAGCCATTTTGATCATGGATTTAGTAATAACTGATTTGGAATGATTATTGGCGATATCGTGAATAAAATCACGATCTATTTTGATTGTGTTAACTGGAAAATTTTGGAGATAGTTTAAAGAAGATTGCCCAGTACCAAAATCATCAATTGCTATTTTGATTCCCAGTAAGCGTAATTCATTCATGGTATTAATTGCACTCTGCACATCTTCTATAATCTTACTTTCAGTTAATTCAATTTCTATAGAACTTGGATCTAACTGATTAGTGTCTATTAAGCCAATAATTTTAGATATTAAACCAGGTTGATTAAATTCAACTGCTGATAAATTTATAGTAATAGTAAAACCACTAATTCCTGCATCGTACCAATTTTTAATTTTTTTACACACATTTTTCAAGACCCAGTTATCAATAGGAATAATTAAACCATTTGACTCTGCCAAGGGAATAAATTCACTTGGTGAAATTTGACCTAATTCATCACTATCCCAACGCAATAAACTCTCAGCAGAAGTTATTTTACCAGTATTAATGTCCATTATCGGTTGATAATAAATCTCAAATCCCTTAAAATCATATTCTTTTATTACTTGGTATAGACTTCTTTCTAACAACTGCATTCTCGGAGTTAATTTCTGAACAGTGGTCTGCACTAATAAATGTTTTTTTAAATTTGCAAATTTTTCTAATTTGTTTTTAATTGCACTTAATAATTCAGAACGGGTAAATGGCTTGGTAAGATAATCATCTGCGCCCAAATCCATACCTTGTCGGAAATCAGATTTTGCAGATTTAGCAGTTATAAAAATAAAGGGAATAGTCGCAGTTAATGGCTCTTGTCTTAGTGCAGTTAATACCCCATATCCGTCTAATTCTGGCATCATCATGTCACAGAGAATTAAATCTGGTAATTGGGAAATAGCTAAATCCAATCCAATTGGACCATTATCTGCTGAGATCGTTTTAAAGTCTTCAGCTTGCAACAAATCTAACAGGTTTTCCCGAACTGATTCTTCATCTTCTATTACTAAAATTTTGGGCATAATTAACCTCATGTTATATATTTTTATACTGGTAGTTTAACAGTAAATTGTGTACCTATTCCTAGTTGGCTAGTGAAATAAATTTCACCTTTGTGAATATCTACACACTTTTTAACAATTGCCAATCCTAATCCAGTTCCTAAGATATTACCGACATTGTTAGCACGATAAAAAGATTCAAATAAACGGGGTTGGTTTTCTTCAGGAATACCAATTCCCTGATCTTGAATTTTCAATACTGCTTGTTCATTTTTACAAGCGAGTGTAAATCTAACTAAACTACCATCAGGAGAATATTTGAGTGCATTTGATAGCAAATTACTGAGAATATATCCCAGTAATTTGTCATCCATATAGCAGGATATGGATTTACATTGACTGGTAAAGAAGATCAAGTGTTGACTTTTTAAATTCAACCGTACTTCTTCTACTAATTGACGGCAGTATTCGACCAAATCAAAGAATAAGGGCTTATATTCGAGTTTTCCCGCTTCTGCCTTGCCAATTACCAAGATATCATCTAGCATTTCTGTCATCCTATGGACAGCAGTTTGAATTCGTCTTAGATGTATCAATAATTTTTCTTCTGTCCATCGCTGATGGTAGTGTTCTAGCAACTCAGCAGAAGACAGAATAGTGCTTAAAGGGGTGCGAAATTCGTGGGAAGTCATCGAAATAAAGCGAGATTTAAGTTCGTTGAGTTCTTTTTCTTTCTCTAATGCTGTTCTGAGTTCTTGCTCTAATTGTTTGCGGCTGGTAATATCTGCCCAGTAACCAACAAGTTCAAGTGGGTTGCCAGCTTTATCCCACACTACCTTACCTTGATCGTATATCCAGCGATAAGTACCATCTGCATGTAAAAACCGATATTCTAAACTGTATTGTTTTTTATCAAATACTTGTACTTGTGAAAGTTCAGCTAGTACATCTGATGCATCTTCTGGGTGAATGTGACTAAACCAAAAGCCAGAATCTTTGACAAATTCCTGTGCTTCATAGCCTACCATACCTTTGATATTATTACTGATAAAAACAGTGCCATAATCTCTCATGGCTTCGCTGGTATAGATTACGGCTGGGCTAGCACTAAGTAAGTATTGTAGCCGTTGTTGAGTGACAAGTAATGCTGTTTCTGCCTGCTTACGTTGAGTGATATCTGTTTGAATTCCAATATAGTGGGTAAGACAAGCTTCTGTGTCATATACGGGAGAAATATTTAACTCATGCCAGAACAGGCTGCCGTCTTTACGATAGTTCCGTAAAATAACTTTGCAGTCTTGTCCTGTTTGCATAGCAATTTTCATTTGTTCTAAAGCTGGTTGATTGATATCAGCACCAAGGAACAAACGAAAATTTTGTCTCATCACTTCCGCTGCTGTATAACCAGTCATGCGCTCAAAAGCAGGATTGACATAAGTAATTGAGCCATCGGGGATGGTAATATCAGCAATAATAATGCCATTACTACTAGCTGCGATCGCGCGATCTCGCAATCTTAAACCTTCTTCAATAAACCTCCTTTGAGTAATATCAGTATAGATACTCACCAAATAAACAATCTTACCAGTTGTATCTTTAATCGCATCAGTCCGCAAATCAACCTGCACATAGTCCCCACTCTGAGCTTGCATAGTGACTTCACCATGCCAAGACTCTCCTCTGTGGACAGTAGCCAATACTGTCTCAAAGACTTTGGGATTTCTAAAAGTAGTCACCAAGCCACCACAAGTATTTAATTGAATACCTGTATAGTCAAGTACTTCTGTAAAGGCGGGATTGACATAAATTACCTGTCCAGAAATATTTGCAATACTAATACCATCGCTGGTACTTTCTATAGCTTTTTGTAGTCTTAACAAAGACTTTTCTGTTAACTTCCTTTCAGTAATATCACGAGTTATTTTACAAAAACCTCTGAGTTTACCAGTATCATCATGCAATGCCGTTAAAATACAATTAGCCCAAAAGTAAGAGCCATCTTTGCGAACAAAAATACTTTCACATTCACACCTAGAATTCACGCTTGCTGCTTCTAGTTGTTGTTTGGGCATGGCATTGGCAATATCTTCAGGTGGAAAAAAGCATGCGAAATCACGTCCTATAATTTCTGCTGCTTGATATCCAGTCATACATTCCGCACCAGAATTCCAACTCATTACCCTGCCTTCAGGGTCTAGCATATAAATAGCGTAGTCTTTAACTCCTTCTACTAATAAACGGAAATATTCTTCAGTTTCTCGGAGAGCAATTTCTGCGGTTACGCGATCATGAATGTCAGTGTTAGTTCCAAACCAGTTGACAATTTTGCCTTGGCGATCTCGCAACGCTAAAGCTCGTCCCAAATGCCAGTGATAGGTTCCGGAAGGTTGTTGAAACAAGCGAAATTCTACTTCGTAATTTATGCCTGTAGCTAAAGATTGATTCCAAACATTGACAACATTGGGCAAATCATCAGGATGTACCCATTGTGTCCATTTCCGACCCAGAACTAGCTCTGTTGTAGAGCCAAAACCATCCAGAACCCGCTGATTCATATACACAAGATTTCCATCAGCATCAGCAATCCATACTTGCTGGGGAATAGATTCCGCAAGAAACCGAAACCATTCTTCACTTTTTTCTAAAGCCTCTTGTGTTTCCTTCCTCTGAGTAACATCTTGTACTGTCCCTAACATACCAACCACTTGCCCTCCTATACTATGTAAGGGGACTTTATTGGTTTCTAGCCAAATCTGACTGCCATCTGCTTGCTGTTTGGGTATAATCTGATAATATTCAGGCTGATTAGTCTCCATCACGGTAGCATCATAAAATTCTGCTTGTTCTGGATCGGCAACTAAATCAAAATCAGTCTTGCCCACAATATCTTCTGGATTTTCAAAACCTACCATTTTTGCAAAGTTGCGATTACAACCCAAAAAGACAGAATGAATATCTTTCCAGAAAATACCATGGGGAATGGTATCCATAATTAATTGCAACATTTGCTGAGATTGTAGAAGTTGATTTTCCACCATTTCTACTACTCCCAAAGCCAGACAGATACTTTCAGGGGTAATAACTCCCACCATTTGATCTTGCTCATCTATAACAGCTATTAATTGCGTCTGACTCTGAGAAAACAAAGATACTATGGGTTTTAAAGCGTCTACTGCTGCCACCTTCAGTTTTATCACTGAGCTTTGCATCACTTCAGCAATCTTAGTAGTTCTCAACTCTGTTCCTAAAGCGACAAGTCGCATGATATCTTGTGATGTCAAGCATCCTATGACCTGGGAGCCAGACTTTACCAAAACATCTTGACATCGTTCTGCCATCAGAGCGATCGCATCTAATACAAGCGTTTCTGGTCCAACCGTCAGGGGTGAACAGTCAATAATTGCATCTAAATTTCGTAGTACGAGATAGTGAGGTGATGCTTGCATAATTTATTTAAAATTCACTACCAAAAAATATTTCTTAAAATCTGCTGATTCTCATACTGTTGTGTGAAATAAACAATATTATTATATTGGGTAGACTTACAAAAGTATTTATGTTACATAGTATACTCTATTCTCAAACATTAGAAAATAAGGTAGGTCAACAAGATTAGACCTTCTAAAAAAGTCTATCATTATCACCTTAAAATTAAGCTGTTATTGTAAGAATTCAGGAGTCAGGAGTCAGAATGTTTGAGAAAGTGGTTAATTATCAAGTAGATATTTTTGGCGTTAGCCCACAAAGCTGACTGCTGATGGCTGTTCGCGTACCGTGCCGTTAGGCATTAGCTGAACACTTACTTACCTGTTATCTAATTGAAAGTGGCCTTATTAATCACTCTTCTCTCAGCATAACGCAATAAACTTTCTATAGTAATCAAACGATTTTCCCACACTTTAACTTGATAAGGATTTTCTTGTACTGGTACGCTCATCCAACTTTTAAACTGAGACTAAAAACGAGTCAAAGATACTTTAGCACTAATCAAATTACTAGCAGAAGGTAAAATCGCCAACTGATTTAAAGCATTTTGTAATTCTTGGTATTGGTTCTTAAAATTAGCACTTGTGGTTACAGCGTTAGGTGCTTGCTCACTCTTTTCCCACAGAAATTGCCATTCTTTTTGTAAACCAGCATAGCGAAAAGCTGCAGTCTGAAAAGGCTGACTTTGAGGAATAGGATCATGCTTTGTATTTTGCACCTTCCCTTGAGTGCTAATCAATATTTCGTCTAACTTCTCATTAAAATTCTCAGCCGCAAACAAAGCATAACCACTAACAGGTAAATCCCTCAGCAGTTGTAACTGGTCAAATGTTCCCAGACTTGGTAAAGAAAGCAGACGAATCCCAGGAACCAATAAAGTAGAACCTAATTTAGTAGAATGAGTCCAAGGTTCTGCCAATCGTTGGAAACGGGGAGTATCCAAAGCATCAGTCATCGGCACAACTAAATCTATATCTCCTCGTCTAGCCCAAACTTCCCAATCCTGTTGAATCTTTTGTACTCGCTAGTATTCCCCTAACGGAAACACAGCCACCGATAAAATTAAATAAGACCGCTTTTGTCGCAACATCTCTGCAACTTGACCCACAAAAGTATCAACTTATTCACTGCGGAATGCTGTCCACTGCGGAATGCTGTCTACTTTTGCCACAACTCCCGCTGAGTGGGCGAAATTTTTACTGGATCCACACCAGTTTGTTGGTGACACTTTTCCCTGACAGCTTTACCATAACCATAAGTTCGACCAGAAAAAGGGTCTTGGAAGGGATAGCGAATATAGTCTAAGTGCAGACCATCAACTTGATAGCGAGTGAAAATTTCCGCGTATAGCTTTAATAAATACTGACGTACTTCCTAGCCGGGTCTAAAAAAGGCTTTGTTTGGACTAACAGGAATCATTTGCCCACGCTGATCATAATTTGCCAAATCGGGATTAGCTGCCAGCACAGGCCCTGGATAATCAGCACCAATACCAATAAGTTCATTGTGACGGCGATTACCAGCCGCAAAAGTCCACACCCAAGCGTGTAACTCCATTCGTAGTTCATGGGCTAATTTCACTGCTGCTGCTAGTGGATCCCAGTCTTTAATCAAGGGGTTTTGTTGGGGTCCAACCTGACTGGGATAAATAGTATAATTAGTATTAACGGTTTCAAAAAATACAGTATTAATTCCCGCTTCCGTCAAGCGATCAAAAATCTTTGCTAGTTCCGCTTCATTACCAGCCTTAACAATTGTCCCCCGATCTAACCAAACAGAGCGAATTGCTGGTTGAGCTATTCGTTGATTTACAGAAAATTGTTGCCATAAGGTTGTTTTTAACTTTAAGCACTGTTGACGTACCAAGGCATAGTTTTTTTTGGGAAATCAAAACAGGTATATTTTTGGCAACTTCCCTTGCTTGGGCTCAAGTTTCCTCTAAACTCAAGTCTGTGGTTTCAGTAGAGATTAACTTGGGAGTTTCTGCCTTTAATGATTGAGGTTTATTCACGTTCACAATGGTGGTGTGAACAGATGCGGCTAAATTGGCGCTTTCTAGTCTAACAATCAAACTTTCTAACTCTTGTTGCAGTGTGATCGCATCTTTACTACTTACTAATTGGTTGATTAGAATTAGGTGTGACATCCAAACGCACTCCTGCTTCTAGTTGATCAATATCCTCTTGGAAATTTGGAGGCGTGACTTTAGTAACGGGTTTTAGTTGAGGCGTTGTTTTCGGAACAGTTACCCGTCGAATTTGGGTTTTTGCTTTACCAGGATTAGCTTTTTTGCCAGCATTAAACCGTCGAGATTGGGTTTTTAGTTTCCGAGAATTGGGTTTTTTCCCAACCTTGAGCCATTGAGTTGGTTTTTCGGCTAGCATAGAATTAGTGTTAGTAATATTTATCAATTGCTTGGCATCTTCCTGGCTGTTGATGATGTTTAATTCCCCTGTTTGTGTTGCTGCACTTAGAGGTAATATTCCCCAAGAATTAAAAATTAATAAATTTAAGTCCAAACAGAATAACCCCACTTTTTTTAAGGGTAATTTAATATTTTTAGTCATTGGTAATTGGTAATTTAATGCAGATAATTACTTCATGGTACAAGCCCCCAGATTTATCCGTGGGGTCAATCCAAAGTCGGATGACTACTGACAACAACTGTTGATTAAATCTTCAACTCCTCCAACGGGGAATAATTTGGTATTCAATTGAAGAGATACTTCCTCAACAGTCATATCATCTAAAAATATTAACTCCCCATGTTTAAGGATGACAATAGGCAACAAAATACCCTCACCTAAATCTTGTCCTTTTAAGTGAAATATTAAATCATGTCCGGTCAATAATCCCGTAACGCTGATATTTTGCCCCCAATAATCGCTATATAAAGCATGCATATTCACCTCTAATCCTTCCACAGCATTTAACTGTTGAAGAATTGGTTGGAAGGCTTGTTCAACAGCATTACCTACAACCCAAGTTAATTTTCTCGGTTCAGCAATTTTGGGCGGTAGTAATTCTTGGGCAGCATAGGTAAATTGCTTAATAAATAACCGAATAGAACCAACACCATTATCAATTTGTGGATAGTCCTCATATTCAACTTCGCTGGGTAATTCTTCACCAGCGATTAAAAACCACTCATCAGCTAACCAAGCCACACTAGAACGGTATTTTTGACCGAATTCCTGAGATAGTGATTTCACTTGAGTAATTACTTCTCTGGCTTTTCCTGGGGTTACAGGTATGAGTTCATCTTCTTGGGGACGAAATCGCGTTAAACCAACTGGAACGACTGCCACTGATGCTACCGTAGGTATTTCCCCAGTATGAAAAGATATTAAATCTCGTAATGTTTTCTCCAAATGTTCACCATCATTTATCCCTGGACAAACTACAACTTGAGCATGAATTTGTAACCGTCTTTTTTGAAACCATCTTAGTTGTTCTAGAATTTTCCCAGCACGGTTATTTTTTAATAGTCTAGTTCTCACTTCTGGTTCTGTTGCATGAACAGAAACATACAAGGGAGATAAACGCATTTGTTCAATCCGTTGCCATTCTTTATCTGATAAATTAGTCAGAGTTAAATAAGAACCATATAAAAAACTCAGACGGTAATCATCGTCTTTCAAATACAAGCTAGAACGCTTACCTGGTGGTTGTTGATCAATAAAGCAAAAGGGACAACGGTTATTACACTGAATTAAACTATCAAATAAAGCCGTTTGAAATTCTAGCCCCAAGTCGTCATCATAATCTTTTTCAATTTCAATATGATGAGTTTTACCTCCAGCATCTAAAATTTCTAATTTTAAAACTTCATCCGCACATAAAAACTGGTAATCAATTAAATCACGGGGTTTTATCCCATTAATAGCAACAATTGCATCACCCACATCAAAGCCAATTTCAGCAGCTATGGACTCAGGTAGCACCTTGGAAATTTTTGCAGGACTAATAGTAATCATGGAGAACTCAACATTGGTCATTGGGCATTGGGCATTGGGCATTGGGCATTGGGGATATTTATCTTTCTTCTTTCTCCCCCACACCCTAAACCCTTCAATAATTATCCTTGCCAACCGGCTGCGATCGCTAATAAAATGGCACTGCCAAAAGCCAATCTATACCAGACAAACACAAAGGTATTTTTTGTTTGTAAGTACCGAATCAAAAAAGCGATTGATAGGTAGGAAAAAATAAAAGTTGAAATAATACCAACAATTAAGAGAAAAACAATATTACCTGGTAACTGTTGTTCCTGAAATAGCTTGAATATTTTCAGGCTTTTATACAAGGTAGCTATCGTCAGAGTAGGAAAGCCTAACAAAAATGAAAACTTAGCGGCTGTATCACGTTCTAATCCTAAAAATAAGGCAGTTGTCAAAGTTGACCCAGAACGAGAAACCCCAGGAATCAAAGCTAGAGTTTGTCCCAATCCTACTAATATACCATCTCGAATCTGTAAAGAATCCAAACCTCGCTTGCGAGTACCAATTTTTTCTGCCAAACCTAGTAACAGTGCCATTAATACTGACATGATAGCAATAATTAATGCACTTTCAGGTAAAATATCTTTTAACAGAAAGCCAAAAATTAATGCTGGCATTGTGCCTACAGCAATACCTACAATAATCTTCCATTCTTCACGTTCCCAATCTCTATCCTTTAATGCAGCAATTCCACCTTTAAGAATACTAGAAATCAGCGACCAAAAATACAACAAAATAGCAATCACACTGCCAAATTGAATGGCATCAACAAAGTCTTTATAACCTAATTCCTTCCAAGCAAATATCTTGGTCACAATTAACAGATGTGCTGTACTGCTAATGGGTAAAAACTCTGTAATACCTTGAACAATACCCAAAATCACTGCCTGTAACCATTCAGGGGTAATTTTTCCCGTGTTTTCTGCCACAGCCAAAAGTGGCCAACATAGTAAACCTATACTACTTAGTTCTAAGATTGTCGCCATCAACCAGACTCCCAAAATGGATGCGTAATTTTACCAAATTATCCAACCTGATCCGTTTTCATCATCAGATTTTCCGGGCAAGATTCACAGGAAGAAGTGTGCAGTAATAAGTCCTCGTGCAAAATAAATTGCACATTTCGGGAAGGGAATAGGGAACAGGACGAGATTACAGGGATTTCTATTTTTTAGCCAAATGAATAATTAATTTTGCTGAGGTACCTAGTCCCTTCCCAGTATTAAATTACGATTGTGGGATTCCACCTTACGCAGGAGCATTATCCCTCTACCTTAGTAACCCACATTCCGCACTTAAATAAGTAGCATAAATAAACTACATTTACAGGCAATTCAGAACTAGAGTTTTTAAAGATCCAGTAGCCATGAAAATAGAAATTATGCACGTCAAAGTTCCACCTTTTCTTACACAATCAAAAAGCCAGTTAGACAACAATGTTTAATTTAAATTGTTCAATCACTTATGAAAATACAAGACTATGCGATAGTGAATTAGAAATTTGAAACCTAAGCAAATCAATAATACTTTTGACAAGCTGTAGGTAGGAATTGCAAAATTCGACAACGTTCCTCTGTCAAGTTCAGAATCCTGTGAACTCCTTGTGTAATCAGAAAATGAATCCCTTGAAAACATATGCCAGTTGCTGCCTCTTTCAGAGGAGCTTCCCTAACAAGTCGGGGAACCCGCCGAACCCACAGGCTCTGAAAGATCCAATAATTATTGTCCTAGATTACTTAGGCAATTACTATACTGTCCATGCAAATGCAATGAGGTTGAAGCTAAATGGGAATATTTGGTTGCTACTCCATATTTTTTTACCACTTCTAATACCAAGTCTAAATGAGTGTACATAGAACTGTAGAATAAAGAACATGGAAGATAAAGACTCATGAGGAAGCAATGGCACGCCCTTTCAATCTAGAAGTTCAAGAAAGTGCTGAGTATTTGTCAAAAAGCCTGAAAAATGCGCGGACAGCATTAGACA
>ERZ1034409.177-NODE-177-length-16595-cov-25.429686_pt1 | contig 16595 bp, 18 predicted proteins | sample MGYA00520610_ERZ1034409 | MGnify/ENA primary metagenome ERZ1034409 (study PRJEB33736, sample SAMEA104288480) | Azolla microphylla | place: Ecuador | collected 1982 | study: EMG produced TPA metagenomics assembly of the PRJEB19522 data set (Is there foul play in... | reverse complement strand
GATTAGTTAGGTTAGATCTAAATTATTCATTTATACTAAGTCATGATATTTGAATCATCAGCCTTTAGATTATCTCTTTTAGAAAGCTATGTTTCTCAAAACCTTTAATAATTTTCATATTTTCACCCCCAAATCCTTATTTTTGCCTTCAGCCATAATTAGTATTTCATCCCAGTTATAGTTCGTGTAACGCTTTCACAGTAAGCTTTTTATCTTGTGTGAACAAGTCTATTGGTAAACATACTTTTTGGGATTTAGCTGCTAAAATGAATCAGAGTTTGTTATCAATTCTTCGTTCATTAATTCCTTATATCCATCTGAGTGGTAAACCATCTTGAAATACTAATATTTCTCCTGGTGGAATTGGTGTCCAAACTTCGTTATCTGTGAGGGGAGTAGTGACAATGATGGCAACGCGATCGCTTGGTGTAGCTAGTTCAGTAAAATCAACTATCATCTCTTCATCAATTAAGTGTGCGGCGGCAAATGGTGCTTGTCGGATAATGTAACAGAGTTTGGTAGAGCAGTGAGTAAAGAAATGTTCTCCATCAGATAGCAGGTAGTTCAAAATACCTATTGATGCTAATTGTTCCGTTACTTTACTTAATACAGGATAAAGTAACTTTAAGGGTGGTTTACCATCGGGAAAACTAGCTCTTAAGGTGTTGAGAATTAAGCAAAATGCTTGTTCACTATCTGTGTCACCTACAGGTTGAAAAATGCCATAATTTTCTGGATGAAAATCTGGTAAATTACCGTTATGAGCAAATGCCCAATACCTACCCCAAAGTTCCCGTTGGAAGGGATGACAGTTTTCTAGGGCTATTTTACCTTGGGTAGCTTTACGAATATGGGCTATGACATGGGTAGAGTGGATGGGATAGCGTCGAACTAATTCTGCTAGTGGAGAAGCTACGGAGGGTTTAGCATCTAAAAAAATCCGACATCCTTTACCTTCAAAAAAAGCAATACCCCAACCATCGCTATGTTCATCGGTTTTTCCTCCTCTGGCTGAAAACCCTTCAAAGGAGAAGCAAATATCCGTTGGTATATTGCAGTTCATTCCTAGCAGTTGACACATTGGGATGGCAGTTATAAATTTGTATGGCCTGTTTGAAGATTAGGATACATTACTTCAGAAGAAAGGAGCTGTGTTGTACAATGACTCCGCTAATTGTAGGCATCGCCTTCAACTATTTCCTTTGGCTATTTAACCTTTTTAACTAATTTTAATCCAGTTATCAGGTATTTTTCAGAGCGCTCGCTGATGATGGATCAATCCTGATCGGGGATGAGTTGGCTAAGGAAGGAAAAAATAGCAAATAATAGATATATGGAGAAACGCCATTTTTTACAAATTAGTGCCGTATTGGTTGGCACAGCCTTTTTTTTACGTTATATCAATGGGAGTTCTGAAAATATGGCAGATGCAGATACTAAGTTTGAAGTTACCAAACCTGAAGAAGAGTGGAAAACGATTTTAACATCGGAACAGTTTCAGGTGCTGCGGAAACATGGTACAGAACGCGCTCATACTAGTCCTCTGGATAAAACTTATGAGCCGGGTACTTATGTATGTGCTGGGTGTGGACAGGCTTTATTTACATCAGATACCAAGTTTGACAGTGGTACTGGCTGGCCAAGCTTTTTTAAACCAATTGAGGGTGCGATCGCTACTACTGTCGATCGGTCATTTTTCATGACTAGAACGGAAGTACATTGCAGTCGTTGTGGTGGACATTTAGGCCATGTTTTTAATGATGGACCCAGACCTACTGGCTTGCGTTACTGTATGAATGGTGTATCTTTGAAGTTTACACCTGCATAGCTTGCTAAGTATTGACACTCTCCAGGCTAAAGCCACGGAGATTCTACATTCATCATCAAAACTTCCTTAATCAGGCTTGCCCCCTTTGGGTATGCCTCCGGCACGCTACGCGAACGCCAGTCACCCTCTCACAGGATTTTGGATTTTAGATTTTGGATTATTAGATTCACCCCACGGATAAATCCGGGGCTTTCAGCCTATTTTTCTATAAAAACTGACAACTGATAACTGACTCAAGACTCAGTACTGGAAGAAGGACGACTGAAAACAGGAGATAAATAGGCAACCAAAACACCAATTAAAAAGGCGGAAATATTACGAACCAGAGGCACCCAATCACTGGTACGAGTTATTACCGGGGCAATACCGAAAGCAATAAACAAAATTCCCCACAAAGGTGAGAAAATTAACGCCCATTGCCAAGCAAAAATTTGTTTATCATTGCGGGGTTGAGCAGCAAAGCCACAAATGACTCCACCAACAGCTGAAGTAATCACGGTGAGAATCCATTGTTCCCTTGGTAGTCCAGGAACGACATTACAACCACCTTTGAGTAAACAGCCTTTCACTGAATCCAAAGCTTGCAGAATGGCTTGGTCTTCTCCTTGTTCGCGCACAAAGTACAAATTACCAAAACGGGTTTGCAGTTCAATCCAGAATGTGCGTGGTAAAAGTTCATAAACCGCGTCACCCACGCTAAAGCTGAGAATATTACCACCACGAGCATCTGCAACCAACAGAATACTTTTGTCATCTAAACCCCAATATTTGATTACCGCTCTCCCTGGGGTGCGATCATACTGGGTTAATACTCGCAATTTCCAGCCAGTATTAGTTTCAAACTGTTCTAACTCTTGGACTAATTTTTCCTCCTGGGGGTCAGGGAGAGTTTTGGCCAAATCCACAACTGGAGTAAATCTTTCAGGTAGTAAATCCGGGTTTTCATAAGCTAGGGCTGATGGAGAATTAATCGCCCAAATTGATCCAGCAAAGAAAAATACTGCAAGGGATACCAAAAATCGTCGCCAAAAACAAAGCTGCATGGAATTTTTTATACAAAAATTAAGGGCAGAAGTGAACAAGTTGTTTTTAAAGAGTACGAGAAAAGTGATACTTCTTTACACTTGTTTACTTTACTCTAATCTAAGGGAACAGGGAACAGGGAACAGGGAACAGGTGACAGGTGACAGGTGACAGAAGAAATTACTCCCCCATCCTCCCCATCTCTCTCCCTCACCCTCTATCAATCAGACCAATCTTCCAAGGGGGCTGATTTGGAAACTAAATCTCCCTCATTAAAATCATTTTCCCAATTCACAGCTTTGTTGTAACCATTATTGTTGCGGTACGTTTCTTGTTCTGTGCGCCTATTTTCTTGCCTCAGCATTTCTCGCTCTCGTAAGGTTAGCTGTGCTTGATCATTTATTGGTAAGCGTTCTATGCTGCTGCGTTTATTATTTCTTGGACGCGTAAAAGTTAGCCACGCAGTTTTTATTCCTACTAACACGCTGCGTGTGCTGGCTTGAATATTCTGTGCTTGTTTTCTGGCGCTATCCAGGCTTTGATCTGCTTGTTTTACGACTTGACTGGCGCTTTTGACACCTTCACTCACATCATCGGTTAAATCTGTTATTTCTAAACTGGTATTGCGAATAGCGTTAAGAGTGGGTGGTAACTCCCTTGAGAGAGTATCAAACAACTTTTCGGCACTGCGAGCAGCGCGAGCTAACTCCTGCAAAGCGGGTATAGCCACTACTAATACAGCAGTTAAACTAGCAGCGACTAAGAGGATGGACAGTCCCAGCCAAAACAGAGGGTTCATAAACAGTAGCCAAAACGCTGATTTTTGTAACTTTTCCTAACAAAAAATGATATGCTGGAAACATAGGAAAACTTGCATCCAGTTACAAAAGAACAAAACAATCAGATTTTTTAGTTGTTGACGATGCTGAGAATCCTAGATTGTGAGCTTTATGTTAGCAAAAAAGTATTCATCTATCACGATTGTGCTATTTATCAGCGTTCCAGATGCTGGACTAGAGGATCTGCGCTTTCGCTTGCACCAGAATTTTGCCGTCTGAGGGCTCCGCTTTCACGTTGAGTAGCATCGACTCCAGCTGCTATCGCTATCCGCAATCTCTCTAAAGTATCATCCCAATTTCTTAGTGCGCTGGCAGAAAGTCGGTCTGCTTGAATGTGCACACTTGTAGATATATCCTCTGCCAATTCCGGTAAAGCATCAGCAGATTTTTTCAACAGTTTGCGCGTTTCTCGGCCTGGGCGGGGAGCAGCCAGCAACCCGGTTAAAGCACCGATAGTAGCCCCTAGCATCAAGCCGCCAATAAATACTCCAGAACGGTTATTAGACATTGTTATTGTTTATCTCCTGATACCCATTTTAGGTGGGTTTTATCCGCTGGCAATAGTAAGAGGATTTTATATGGTCAATCTCTGCTGACAATGTATCAGTATGTGAACTTGCTTTTAATGATTCAGATAAACCCCTTCGGGGAATTAAAGATAGTTCTTACAGCAGGCTACACCAACAAAATTAAAAATTCAAAATTGAAGACCCCACTGATAAATCCAGGAGCTTGATACCTTCGGCACGCTACGGGAACACACTCTCTCTTCTCCATCAATAAATCGCAAAGCCTCCTGAACGAAGTGAAAGATCTCGGCTTGTACCTTTTTGGGTGTGGGACAAACCATTTTTCCCTACACCCCTACACCCCACACTCTATTTTCGGTCACAGATACCTCTGCCAAATTTTTCTCCCCAGTAGCAGGAGGTTCAGAATCTGCCGCACTTGTTGAATTTGAAGTTTGAGGTTTTGATTTTTCTGCCGCAAGTTATAAATTTGCTGTTGTCCTGTATAAATATTTGCTGGTGCTGTAGACAGGACAACATAAGTAGCGTGTTCATAGGAATTTAACCTATCTGCAATAATTCCCAGTTTGTGCGTAAGTTGACAAACTTGCCAAGCTACATAAAAGAGGATCAGGGAGAGGATGATGTTAAATAGGACAACCACGGTTACCATTTTTACCTTTACCCTAATTAACTTGACTTGGCTTTCATTTAATCATACAGCAAAAATGAGCAGTGAAGTTTTTACGCTTCTTTTGTACTGCCTACAACCTGCAATATTGTGTATTTAAAGTTTTCATTGCTGTAGCCTTAACATAAGTTGTTGGTCAAGCAATTGAACTATACTTAATAATGTCACAATAGAAGTTATTTAACTTACAAACAGATGGCTGATAAAAGTTTGGAAGCATTGGTGGTTAAAGTTGTTAAGAAAGCGATCAAAAAAGAAATGAAAGCCATAAATCAGTACAGCCTACCAATTGTTTCAACTCAAATAAATCAGGAATTACAAAGTTTTCCTGAAACTCTAGAAACTGAAGATCACACACAGACTACAGCAGAGATTTTTGATAATACATATGCCAGTAATACCGTTAACTTTCCTGCTAAAGAAGATGTAGAACTTGAGCGCAAGTTAAGGGAAATCAAATTTAAACAGGACCTTAGAAAAGATTGGATCTTATTTATTCTCAGAGATGTGATAGTTTATGCTGCTACTGTCCTCTTTATATTTACTGTGACTGGATTTTATTTATTCGCTATTATTAATACATAAATTCATTTGCAAGTATTAATATTTGCTGTCATCTATCCTGGGCGTTAAACTATAATAATTGATTGAAGCATAGTTTTAATAAACTCTCATCTGGGAAAAATCTATTTTTTATCTAATTTAGATAAAGTTTTGGTAAAATACCATGGTGATTACCATTCCCGAAATTTGATTGCTATATTAGAGTAAATTACTATTTTAATGAGGTTTAGGAAACTGTGCGGGATGATTTAGAAGGCCTGGAAATCAGTCATCAACAGTTAGATCAATTAACTAATTTACCTGTTAATAATGAATTGATACTTATTACAAAGTATCTAGCTAAATGGGGAGAATACTTAATAGAGAAGATGCGAGGTACTGAAGGTGCCACTGTAGTTTTTATTGGCTGTTGTACTTTTGTCTCTCTATATCTTTTGTTTGATATTTTTCTCAAAATGTTTGTTATTAAAATTCCTATACCATCTGGGATACTATTAATTTTACTTAGTGTCTGGATAGGTGGTTTTATCCAGACAATGTTATATATGGTGTGGAAGATTAAAAGTAATTTCCTCAAAACTAGTATGACAAATTCTTTGGGAATTTTACTTAATGATGTGAAACGATACAATGATGTAATTAACGCTATAAATATTAACGACCAAATAGAAGAAGCTGGTAATTTAGAAGTAGGTATCAAGCAAAGAAAAAAAGTGATTGAAGCTCTGAACCTTACAAAGTTAGATTTAGTAAGGGCATTAAAAACAGAACGAATTTTACGAGAAAATAAGAATTTCATTTTAAGTAATTCTGACTGGTTTACCAATAATTTGGCTACTTTAACATCTATGCAAGTTACTGAACAAGCAACTGAACATGGACGATTATTAAATGAAGCTTTGCAAATTGCTTTAGATGTGCAGTACGAAATGAGTAGGTTACACAGTCAAGGTTAGAACCAAATTTTAAACTATCAGTTATCGGGAAATAGAGTTTAGAATTTGGTAAGCATTGAGCTAATACCTAACGGCACTCTACGCGAACAGCAGTTATCTTTTTCAGGTTAACGCCAAAAATACTGATAATTAACCAATTTCTCAAACATTCTCACTCCTGACTCCTGACTCCTGAATTCTTAGAGAATTAGGACTTACGCATTGAGAAAGTAGCAAAATAGTGTAGTGATAGAAAATGTCATCTACTTAGCAGGTATGGGAGAATTAGAGAAATAACTAAACCTTCTACAGCAGAATGCAATCTGGAACATTACACTCTGTTTTTGCTATCAGAACCAAAGCATCGGGGACGTTGTAGATTGGGAGAGATCTTGGAAAACGTTTCACATGACAGTGTGAATAGATTATTGCTCAGAGAGAAGATAGGAACCGAAATATTTATTCCATACAGTAAAGAAAATCATAAATATACTAGGAGGGATTTCAAGTGTAGATAACACAGTAGTATAAAAATTGTATAGTGACCCAAAAAATGCAGAATTAATCAGTTATTTTTGGTCTAGGAAATATCATAAGACCATGAAAGGAATAAATTTAATCACACTGTACTACAGTGATGTGTATGGAAATTCAGTACCGATAAATTACAGAATATACGAGACGAAGGAGGGAAAGACGAAGAACAATTATTTTCAGGAAATGCTCAAGGAAGTGATTGATTGGGGTGTAAAACCAAGAATAGTTACAGGAGACAGTTGGTATTCAGGGCTAGAAAGCTGAAAATTTTCGAAAAACCAGAAATTGGGTTTTCTATTTGGGATTGACAAAAGTAGAACCGTATCAAATAAACTGGAAAAGTATTGTCTATTAAGGAGTTTAGAAATTCTTGATGAAGGTTTGATAACTCATTTGAGAGCATTTCGATTGATCAAACTGTTTAGACAAGACTTCAAAAAAGAAGACTCTAGAGACTATATAGTGTATCTACCAGATGAAGAAGCTCTCAATCAAATCACCAAAAGTGAATTTGTGACAATTCATAATACTCATTGGGGGATTGAAAGTTTTCATAGAGCCATCAAACAAGTATGTGGAATTTGTCGATTTATGGTTAGACATAGCCAAGGAATTGAAACACAGATATTTTGTTCACTTCAAGCATTTGTTCGTTTAGAAACAATGCGCTCTGAAAACATAATTTCTAATTGGTATGAATGAATTGCAAAGGAACTTATTCACTTTAGTTGTGCGCGACTACATTGCTGCTTAATACTCATGGATGAGTTTTTTTTTGTCAATGCGTAACTTCTATAACTAATGGATGGATTGGGTATCCACATATTCAAAATCTAAAACTTTGCACCTTTGCTCCTTAGCGTCTACCCTTCGGGATCGCTAAGAGCGATTGCGCGAAACAAAATTACTCTCTGCGTCTGGAGGGCCTCTGCGTGAAAAAAATAATCTAGGGGCGGACAAACGCCCACCCCCATTAAAATCAGGTAACACCAAAAACAATCACCAAGCCCAAAACAGCCCCAAAAACAATTAAGGCATAGAATTGAACCCGACCGTTTTCTAGGTATTTCAAACCTTCACCACTAACCAAGGTAAAGAAGCCAGTTAAATTAACCGCACCGTCAACAACGCGGAAATCAACTTCCATCACTTGTCTAGCAACACGACGCAAACCAAGCACAAACACACGATGATAAATATCGTCAAAGTACCACTTGTTCAAGGATAATTCATACAGTGGCTTGATTTTAGATGCGATCGCGGCAGGGTCAATTTTCTGGGCTAAATACATCAGCACCGCCAAAGTAATCCCCACCACAGAAATAGCCACAGAACTACCCGCCATAATGTAAAACTTATGGGGGTCAAATTCCGCAGCCTTTTCCATCACTTCTGCTAGGCTTTCATTGGGAGAAAAGATAAACTGCTCAAAATAATTGGCGTAGGGAGTACCCACCAAACCAATCAAAATTGAAGGCACAGCCAACACCAACAACGGTAGAGTCATTGTCCAAGGAGACTCATGGGGAGAAGTGCTGTGATATCCGTGGGAGTCATGAGAATGATTATCTAGTTCACCTTTTTTCATCGCCCCAGGTCCAAAGTTAGGTGCTAGTTCGACAGCACCTAATTTTTCAGCAGCCCCAGCCGCAGCATTTTTGAGTTCGGTTTTGATTTTTTCATCATTACCCCGAAATTTGCCCTCAAATGTCGAGAAATACATTCTAAACATATAGAAAGCGGTAATCCCAGCTGTTACCCAACCAATGAACCACAACAGGGGGTTAGCAGCAAAAGCGGCACCGAGAATTTCATCTTTTGACCAAAAACCAGCAAAGGGAGGAATCCCGGAAATGGCCAAACAACCAATTAAGAAGGTGATACCGGTGGCGGGCATATATTTCCGCAGTCCACCCATTAACCGCATATCCTGTGCTAAAACAGCATCATGACCAACCACGCCTTCCATACCGTGAATCACCGAACCTGAACCCAAGAATAGCATCGCCTTGAAATAGGCGTGGGTCATGAGGTGGAATAATCCCGCACTATAAGCGCCTACTCCCATAGCCATTACCATGTAACCGAGTTGGGAAATAGTGGAGTAAGCCAAGCCCTTTTTGATATCGTTTTGGGTAATAGCGATGGTAGCCCCCAAAAACGCTGTAAATGCCCCAGTGAAAGCGATCACGGTCATTGCAGCGGGAACGTGTTCAAATACTGGGTACATGCGCGCAATCAGGAATACACCTGCTGCTACCATTGTCGCCGCATGGATGAGGGCAGAAATGGGTGTAGGACCTTCCATTGCATCTGGTAGCCAGACGTGGAGGGGGAATTGGGCAGATTTGGCAACTGGACCAAGGAAGACTAAAATCGCAAACAGGATGGCGAGAAAATTGCTCACAGAACCTGTTTCTATCAGTTCCGCCAGGCGATCACCCATGATCATAAAATCAAAGCTACCTGTTGCCCAAAATAGCCCCAGAATACCCAGAAGTAGGCCAAAATCACCAACGCGGTTAGTTACAAATGCCTTTTGACAAGCATCTGCTGCCGCTTTGCGATCATACCAAAAGCCAACCAGGAGGTAGGAACACATCCCTACTAATTCCCAGAAGATATAAATTTGTACCAGGTTGGGACTGACGACCAACCCCAACATTGAAGAGCCAAATAAGCTGAGATAGGCGTAAAACCGCACGTACCCAGGGTCATGGGACATATAGCCATCAGTGTAAATCATGACTAAGAAGGCTACTGTTGTGACAATCACTAACATCAGGGCTGTTAGGTGGTCAATAGTGTAGCCCATAGTCAAGTGAAAATTACCTGCTGCTGCCCATTCCAGCGTGCGGAGATAAGGCTCATGTCCTTGAAATTGACTCCACAGCAAGGCCAACGACAGTCCCATAGCTGCTCCCATGAGGGAGATAATTACCACTGCATTAAGCTGTCGCAGGCGATTTGTCACCTGATTTTTTGAGATTAGCCCTAGACCGACCAGCATTGCTCCCAAAAGAGGTAATACTGGAATCAGCCAGGCATACTGATAGATTGCTTCCATCACTGACGCCTACTTTTAGAATTCTTGACAAGTTTAGGACAGTGCTGTACAAGTTTCTTCCACAGGCAACTGTCCAGAGCGGAACTATTAATAATAGTGACAGCTATAATTTTATTGGATCAATCAGGATAAACCAAATAAACCTCATTTCACACGAACAACAAACAAATGATGTCGGCCTGATTGATAATAAAATACCCCACCCAATCAGATTCGGGTGAGGTGTTAAGCATGGTTTTATATTTGGGAACTGGGGACTGGGGATTGGGTACTAGGTACTCGGTACTGGGAAGAAAAACCTCCCCCTCTTACCTGTTCACAATTACGCCGATTGGCACTCCAAGTCAGCTGTTTCTGAGCTATTGTAAATTTTATAACTACTACTGTAGCTGAGTTTAATTTCTTCTAAAGCCATACGAAAGTCGTCTCTACTGCGAAAACCTTCTAAGCGTTGTCGGACTATACCTTTTTCAATCAACAGTAAAGTTGGTAGAGACTTAAGTCTATAAGTGGTAGATAGTTTGAAATTTTCATCAGCGTTAACCCCTACAAGTTTTATTTCATCGCTACATTGAGTTTGAAATTGCAGCAATAATGGGTGGATGATCCGACACAAGCCACACCAAGGAGCCTCAAAATTAACTAAAACTGGAATCGGAGATTCTAAAACTTCCTGAGTAAATGTCCGTTCACTGACCGACAACACCATGACGCCTCTTGAATTATAAGGTTTTTATATCAAAGTAACTACCAGTAGCAGGGATTGGCAAGTGATTCTATTATGATTTGGTTGACAAAAAAGCCAGCGCGATAAAATTCACGGTGGCTTCTTTTATGTTCAACTCCTGATTGCGGCTTCCTGCTGTTCAAAGCCTAGTCGTTTTTAGACTTTGATGAATGCTTGATCAGGAGTATGGGAGCAATGATCCTAATCCCAAAATGCTCGCCATAGTTAGCATTTTCTTCCTGCTACTCTTGTTTACGGAATCCTAAGTGAGCAGTAACGCCTAAATCCGAATATCATGATGGCAGTGTGTGCTATCTGGTCTACAGGATGAAACGACATATCTAGCTGCCTACTAGAAATCCTACTCCTTTTTGGGCGTTGTTGCCTAAATAAAGAGGATTAGTTCTTGTCACATTTAGTGAAACAAGTTATCAGTATAAAACAGCAGTCAGCATTAAACTTAAAATATTTCTCCCACCAAGGGCGAACTATTAAACCTTACTCAGATTAGTAGATTTCTTCCACAAGTGGCGAGTTATTTACCATTGCTGATAGTGGTTAGCTGATAGCTTTATCAAAGTGGATGGATAGGTTTTCGCTGATTTACTGAATATTCTAGACCAGAAGTGTGATATGAGTCAATTTTAGTAAAAGCTAGTAATTGGCAAGAGATTACTTACTGTTAATTAACTTTTACTGACATCTATTCTAAGATATTCTACATCAATTTGGGGCTGATTGAACAGCAGGGATTTGATGAAATTAGTTATGTTCAGTGTATTTTGGGGATCACTTAAAACTACCATGGTATCCTACTCGTTCCCAGGATTAACAGAGGGTGAGACCACCAAAGCAGGAATATAAAAATGGCAACTCCCAAGTAAGCAGGACGAAGAAATTCATGCCCTTGGAGAGATTGACGACCATCAAGAATTGCGAGAAAGGGAATTATTGAAGTTCGCTGTTTGACTGCGGCAAATGCTTCACCATAGCTGTTGCTCAAACGGCGATCGCCATGCCAAACTCCAAATAAGTGGTGTAATACCAAACCCATTGATGTAACAAGAGTAAAGGTAGTGCCTAACCAGAGGGTATGGGCAAGACACCAAATTACTTGTCCTACCATTTGGGGATGGCGGGTAATACGAATAATTCCTATCTCATAAAGATAGACTTGGGGCTTTTGAATAGCCGCAATTTCTAGTAGATTGAAAGTAGCAGGATACAAAAATAAAAACGAAATCGCTGACAATACCCAAACGACTGCTTTTACTCCCGGTATGCCTTGCACCTGCCAAAGTTGCAAGCCATCATAACGGTGATTAAAAAAGTAAATAATTAATATCACTGCTAAGGGTAAGCTAACTAATGCAAACAAAATGCGATATAGTCTAGGTCCGATGTGTGTTTCTGCCCAAGGACGCAAAGCAGCGCCTCCGCTGTGGGCGATCACAAAAGCTAATTGTAATCCCAGCATCACAGAATGACTGGTGGTGAACCAAGGATTCGGCATCATAGACACAACTCAATTCCAGATGAAAAATTTAAAATTCTCAATGAAAGAAGCTACTATTGGTAAGCATCTTGACCTTTAACAGATTATACACAAGAGGATTTTAGTCAAGATGTTGTGGTAATGTCTTTTTCGTATCAAGCCTTCAAATCTAACAATGTCATAAATCATGCCTAGCTACAAAGCTATCCACCCTGATTTATTGCCAAATCCGCTCCTTTCAAAGTTTGTGGGTTGAGCCTTATGTCTGACCTTCCTTTCACTTTAGATCAGTTACGCATTCTCAAAGCGATCGCTCAAGAAGGGAGCTTCAAACGCGCCGCTGATAGTCTTTACGTCTCTCAACCAGCAGTCAGTTTACAGGTTCAAAATCTAGAACGCCAGCTGGATGTCCCCTTATTCGACAGGGGAGGACGACGCGCTCAATTAACCGAAGCAGGGCATCTACTCCTGAGCTACGGTGAAAAAATTCTCAGTCTGTGTCAAGAAACTTGCCGCGCGATCGAGGATTTACAAAATCTTCAAGGCGGTACTTTGATTGTCGGAGCTTCTCAAACTACCGGTACTTATCTTTTGCCGCGCATGATTGGGATGTTCCGACAAAAATATCCCGATGTAGCTGTACAACTCCACGTCCATTCTACCCGTCGTACCGCTTGGAGCGTGGCTAATGGACAAGTTGATCTAGCAATTATCGGTGGTGAGATCCCCGGTGAACTGACAGAATCTTTGGAAATTGTTCCTTATGCTGAAGACGAACTGGCGCTAATTTTACCTACATTCCATCCCTTTACCAAATTAGATACCATCCAAAAAGACGATCTATATAAGCTGCAATTCATTGCTCTCGATTCCCAATCTACTATCCGCAAAGTCATTGATCAGGTACTAGCACGCTGTGAAATTGATACTAGGCGGTTTAAATTTGAAATGGAACTAAATTCCATTGAAGGAATTAAAAATGCAGTGCAGTCTGGTTTAGGGGCTGCTTTTGTCTCTACCTCTGCGATCGCGAAAGAATTACAAATGGGTGTGCTACACTGTACTCCCATTGAAGGTGTAGTTGTCAAGCGAACCCTGTGGCTGATTTTTAATCCCAATCGCTATAGATCCAAAGCTGCAGAAGCTTTTAGTCAGGAAATTTTACCTCAGTTTGCTACCCCTGGATGGGATGGCGATACGTTAAAATTATCACAAAAGAATCTAGTGGTAACTGCATTGGATACATTAACGCCCAACCTAGCTGACGCAGAATAAACATTTTGTCAGTAGTCAGTAGTCATTAGCGAACTACTTTTGACTACTGACTATTGACAAATAACTAACATGGAAGTTTACTGTACCCGTCCAAAGTTTACAACCTGGACAACAAGAGCAGTTTTTCTTATCTAGTTCAAGAATATATTGATGGGCAAAATCTAGAAGAAGAATTAGTTCAAGAAGGCAAATTTTCGGAAATAGGGATAATACAAATACTCACATAAATTCTCCCAGTTCTAACTTTTATCCACAACAAAGGCATTATCCACAGAGATATTAAACCCTCCAATATTATGCGCCGTCGGGATGGTAGACTATTTCTCTTGGATTTTAGTGCAGTTAAACAAGTGACTAATGCCCCTGGTGGTTCTACTGCTTCCACAGGAATTTATTCTATGGGATTTGCACCACGGGAACAAATGTCTGGAAATCAAGTTTTTCCATCTACAGATTTATACGCCTTAGGAGTTGCCCTCATTACCTTACTCACTGGGGAAGAAGCAAATAAACTATTTGATGCCTACAATAATCAGTGGAAATGGTGCACACAAGCCACTGTCAAGGACAGACTAGCTGATATTTTAGACAGAATGCTGCTAACTGCTGCTAATCAACGCTTTCATTCAGCTGCAGAAGTTCTAGAAGCCCTGTCTCCACCGCCTCCCACAGTTCTTCCCACAGCCACTTCCACCAGTACCAGTACCATCGGCTTTTGCTACATGGGAATTATTAGCTGGGCCTGCTTTTAGTGGATTTGAAGGGGCTTTAATAGCGATCACACTTCTTAGTCTAGTTAAAAACCCCATTATTACTTTGGCTATTGCCGTTGTAATTTTAAGTGGTTTAATTTTTGCTCAAACTAGACGCTGGTTGGAAAAATTTGAGTTATTGATTATCCCCGGAATTACTTTTGTCGTTATATTTTTGATCTCTCTCATTGTTACGGAGTAGCCTGGGCATTCATTCTGCAAGTAGTTATTTTCGCAGTTGCTACCGCCTTAATTGCCATTGCTGTAACAACATTATTTCGATTGATTTATGAAATATAATCCTCTATGCTTTAAAAGCATCTGGTACTAGTTATGAATTATCAGAGATTGTTGATACAATATGCTGCTGGAGAAAGAGATCGCACAATTTAATAGTAAATTCAACTGAATTGAAAATAGTTTATGTACCAGAAAAATGAACCTAAGGTTGTAGTTATATCCCTGCTGTTAACAATAGGTATACTAGGTGGTGGTATTTAGTTTTTTATTAAGAAATCTGTACTAAAATCTCAAAGTGGCACTACTGGTAATGAAACTAATAAGAGTAATAAATTAATTGGCGAACGTATTAGTTTTGGAGAAAAAATATTCAGTCATGGCGATATTTCTCTAGCTAAAAAAGAAAGATGGTACTAGGGCTATAGCTGCTAAAAATTATGAGCAAGCGCTCACTAACTTCACAGCATCCCTAAAACTAAAACTAAAGGACCTAGAAGCAGTTATATATCTGAATAATGCCTATATCGGCTTGATAAAGAACTATAGTATTGTTGCATATTTACCTATTGGTACTGACCCAAGTGCAGCATTAGACATATATTTTACTTGAGGGTCGAGAAGTAACTGGCGAATCTGATTGATCTCAAGCAAATTGTAGTGCAGCTAAAAGTGTAGAACAGGCGCTTGGGCAAAATGCAGAAGTTTTAATGTTAGCTGCTAACACCGAAACTTTAGACAAAGCATTGCAACTAGTTCAGGTGAATCAAAAACCTCTGACATTATTAGGAGGAGATGATGTGTACACACTGAAAACTTTGGAAATTGGTAGAGAACAAGCTGTAGGAATGGTAGTAGCAGTTCCCTAGCATATTGATGGTGATTCCAAATCCGATTTTCCCAAAAAATCCCGACAGTTATGGGGTGGTGATGTGAGTTGGGGTACTGCCTTGGCGTATGATGCCACAAGAGCCTTAATCGCGGCATTAGAAACCGATCCCAGCTGTGCTGGAGTCCATAAAGCCCTTTTATCACCTGAATTTTCTCCCACAGGTGCTGCTGGGAAAATTCGCTTTTTACCATCAGGTGATCGCAATACCTCAGTCCAACTTGTAAAAATTGTTCCCGGTAATCGCTCGCCCACTGGGTATGATTTTGAGCCAATTCCCAAAAACTAAAACTGAAAAATTTAACACAACCTCATCATGGAAAAACCCTCTAATTCCCAGTATCCAATTCATCAATTATTGCAACAACGTTGGAGTGAGTCCGTTAGCACTTTCTAACAAACCCATTGCCGCAGAAACAATTTGTAGTTTATTGGAAGCTGCTCGTTGGACAGCGTCTTGTTACAACGAACAACCTTGGCATTTTATTGTGCCGATACAGGAAAATCCCACACAATTTAACCAGTTACTCAGTTGTCTGGTTGAAGCAAATCAAGTATGGGCGAAACATGCTCCTGTGTTGATGATTGCGGTAGCCAAGCTTAATTTTGAGAATGAGAAAAATGGCAATCCAAACTGCCATGCTATTTATGATGTGGGGGCAGCAGTTTGTAGTCTCACCATTCAGGTTACCTCCTTAGGGTTATTTGTCCACCAAATAGGAGGATTTGAGGGGCTTCCAAGACGCGAGAACTATACAATTTTCCAGAGGGGTATGAGCCAATAACTGCTAGCGCAATTGGTTATCCAGGCGATCCCCAAACCTTACCAGAAGAATACCAACAACGGGAATTTGCACCAGGTCAACGCCAACCCTAAGAGGCATTTGTATTTACGGGTAATTGGGGAAATACTTAAATTTCTACCTGATTCAACTTCAAATGGGGATTGAGCATCCGAACTCAGAATTTCAGAAGATGTTTAAAACAATAAAGCAGATTGCAGATGAATGAGTCTAAATTGAAACCTAGACAGCAAGGGGAGCAAGGCGATTTTGTGAGGTGTGGCAAAAAGTAAGTGTGCGATCACTAAACCCAAAACAGGCATCGATAAAAATCACTTACCGTACAAAAATATAGATACAAGTTGTCAGTTTAAGAATGAAAGGAAACATTAAATTTTGGTTAAACAAAATGCGGAAATTATGTTACATCTTCCTTGTCAATGGA
>ERZ1034409.175-NODE-175-length-17053-cov-23.519179_pt1 | contig 17053 bp, 20 predicted proteins | sample MGYA00520610_ERZ1034409 | MGnify/ENA primary metagenome ERZ1034409 (study PRJEB33736, sample SAMEA104288480) | Azolla microphylla | place: Ecuador | collected 1982 | study: EMG produced TPA metagenomics assembly of the PRJEB19522 data set (Is there foul play in... | reverse complement strand
TGAGAACAGCCATATCTTTTCTATTTATTGATTGGTTCAACTGGAATCCGGACGTGTTTCCTGGTTAGCAAGCTAGTTTGGGCTACATTTGGCCTTGATTCTTGTTTACGTCCCCTTAAGATTCTGATAGATCAAAGCGTGATAGTTCTGATTTCATCTGTTGATTCAGCACAAGAAGCTGCCTTACGTAGTCTGCACCGAGAACAGCATTATTCTAAAAAGCAAATTCACTATACTTACCAAAATGAAGCCATAATAATCCAGGTAGAAAGTGTTTTACCAGAATCCATAAAGGGTAAAACTACCTTTGTTCTTACCCTAAAGCCATGTCCACAGGGACAGGGAAACAACATGATAGAGGTGAACTTTAATGGCTATAGCGCAGACAAAATTGCTGAGTTACGCGAGCGTTTTTTATTACTCAATAAACTACTTCCTCCTAATCAGAATATAGATGGTTACATAATTAATTATGTTAACAATAGTTATGACAATTCCCTCAAAGTAGAAAAATGTGTTTTTATCAATTTATGGAGAGGCCTAAAAAATAATGATCCGCAGCTTTTCCTAACTCATGGACGTCTAATAGCAATTCGTTATTTAAAAATGAGCTGCATAGTTGAACCTATATTAGGGTTGAAGTTTACTCTAGTCAAAAATAATATACTATCTGTTAAGTTTCGTGGGCAAAAAAGCAATTTGACGGTAATGAAGAACCTGTTGTTATTGAGGTAAAAGGTAATTGCGATATAAACGCCTAAAATATTTGTAGGGTAGATTATTGGATAATCACTGATGGATATTACTCATAAGATGTAGCTATTGTTGTATTATTTTATTGAGTTGGTATTATTTTCAGTTTCACCTCTAAATCGTTCCAAAATTAGCATCTTCGAAATAAGACTTTGGGGTGCAAAGGTTGGTTAAAAACTCAAGTTTACATCTATACCCAGTCAAAAGTTTTAGCAACCGCCTTCTTCCAAAGCCTATAACAACCTTCCCTCTCCACAACATCGATCTTTGCTTCCCAAGTCTGATCTAAAAGCCAATTATCAGACAACTCCTCCAGACTACTCGAGAAACCAGTTGCCAGCCCAGCAGCATAAGCTGCCCCTAAAGCTGTAGTTTCTACTAGCTGCGGACGAATCACTGGCACACCTAACACATCGCTTTGAAATTGCATCAGCAGGTTGTTGTAAACCATCCCACCATCTACCTTCAAAGCAGTTAAATTCAACTGCGCGTCTTCTCTCATCGCATCTAAAACTTCACGAGTCTGCCATGCTGTTCCTTCTAACAGCGCACGGGCAATATGACCTTTCTTTGTGTAGCTGGTCATCCCCACGATCCCACCTCTAGCATAATTGCGCCAATAGGGAGCAAATAACCCAGAGAAGGCAGGTACAAAATAAACACCACCGTTGTCTGTAACTGTACTAGCTAATGCTTCTAGGTCTGCACTGCTTTGAATTAACCCCAAGTTGTCACGCAACCATTGAACTCAAGCACCTGCGATCACTATACTACCCTCCAAGGCATAAACGACTGGAGCATCACCCAACTTGTAAGCTACGGTTGTCAATAAACCATGTTGGGAAATCACTTTTTGTTAGCCTGTATTCAGGAGCATAAAGCAACCTGTACCATAGGTGTTTTTGGCTTCACCTACCTGAAAACAAGTTTGTCCAATTAATGCGGCTTGTTGGTCGCCTAAATCAGCAGCAATGGAAACTCCTGCCAAAATACCTGTAGCTGAGGTTTTTACTTTTATGACCCCAATGGTCATAAGTTGCAACTACTAACCCGTCAATAAGTAAGTCGCCACGATAAAACCGATGTATGTTGATTTTTTAATGGCAACTGACTTAGTAGTCTATCAAAGATATTTTGACGGGTAATGACAGGAAAAAAATTTCTATTCTTCCGCTGCTTCCCTTCACCCGTAATTTTTGGGTTGACAGACTAATAGATACATTTCCAAATTAATGACCATATCATATTTCAATTTTAAAATATTAAGCAGATAAAAAATAAAATCTTTTGCCAAGACTTTATTTAAGCCTTGGCACGAAACCTATTCATATTTTTAATCAACAATGCTGAATGTTGACTAAAATGCAACCATTTCAAACTCAAAAGTTGCTACTAAACGCTCATCAACATAAACCTCTATTTTATGTTTACCAAGAGGATCACCGGGAGCTATTTTCCAAAAATTTTCAATTACACCATTTGCAGATGTTTCCGTGCGTTTCGTCACCGCAGTAGTTCCGTCTGCTGATAAATAAAAATTCTCATCTTCCTGTGTAGCCCAGGTTTCTGGTGCTTTTGGTAAGCGCAAAACTTCACGCCATCTTACCTTACCCTGATAATTTTGCAGTTTAATTCGCCAACCATAAGCATCACCCTTCTTTAAGGGTACTTTAGAAGTGGGGAAAAAATTAGCTTTACCCTTAGCATCAACTATTCTCACCCCAAATTCAGATTTCTTAACAGTAATATGTTTACCATTAACTAACAATTGAGAATGTTCTAGTGGGGCTTCTGCTAAAACACCACTCGTGTTATGGAAATTCACAGCTACAAAGCCACATATCAATCCTAAGGAAGTTAAAAAAAGCCTAAAAACAGAAATTTTCATGAACATCTCTTGTCAGATATTAAAATTGAATTTTAACACTTTGAATCCAGTTACGGGTTGATTTCTAGAGAAAATTAAACCAAAAAATATCTACCTGAACTCTACTCAAACCATATTGTAAAGCACAATAGCATAAAACTTAAAAAAATGTTAATCTAAGAGGATGTTTGAAAAGTCTTTAGTGATGTATCAAAAACTCTTATATCCCCCTAAGTCCCCCTTATTAGGGGGGTTAGGGGGGATCAATAAGTGCCTAACGTCACAGCCAGAAACTTTTAAAATAACCTCTAACAACAAAATCGCTGGCAGTTTTATTCTTTAGGTGATAGTTTAAAAATAAATAAGTGGTCTTGCAAAATAAATTGTAAATTTAGAGGAGGGACCAGGGAACAGATAAGCAAGACAAAGATTTCTGTTTTTCCCAAAAATGTTTAATTAATTTTGCCCAGGTACTTATTTCATATCATGAAACAAAATTTTGAAAATAGGAAATAGGATACAAACTAGCTGCATCCTAATTTCAACGTATATTGCTGAAAATATTTCAGCTTCTTAGTCTTCGTCAAGTGCAGGAAAAATTTCTTCAAACCGCCATAAACTATCTTTGTTCTCAATAAACCAAATTCGAGATGACGTAGTTAACTTACTCCAAACAACTTCAGGGGGAAGATTAGGAGAAGCATACTGATATTCTTGACCAAGTTCTCTGAGATTATCTGCTACATCACTAGGAATGCCAACATCTTCCCAGTCAATCTTTACATTTCTACCAGAAAGTCCCGCAGCAGGATCAAAAACTAATTGTGCAGTTCTGATTAAATCAGCAAAGTGTTGCGGTTTAAGTCCGATAATATCCTGAATTTCGAGTGATTTATTAGGCTCTAGGCACATTGTAACTGAAGTGATGAAGATAAATGGGTGATTGAACTTACGGCCAGAGATGACCCCAATTTATCTCAATGAATCCCAATAAATTTAGTGTAACGCGAAAAATCAAAGTTAATCACTAAGAGTGAAGGTTTCTAGGGTGAAATTCGTAAAGTTAGAAGTTTCATATTTGCGAATACCACGTAGTAATAAACTAGGTCGGACCAGCTAATCTACCACATATAGAAATTCTTGCCGACCAACTATTGTCTAAGGGCAACTAATAGAAACACTCTTGGATAAATACAAAGTTTGATAATCCTTAGCTAAATTTTCTAATGGTTGCCATGAGGTTACTTTAGGTAAAGATATTGTCGATTCTGCGGTGATATTTTTAGCCATTCCCTACCAATTACCGCTGACTTCTTATCGAGGTAAATTAGTCATTAATTGCGGAAGAGTTCCTAGTTGTTCGTCAATGAATGTAATTTTTTGCAAATTACCACTTTCATCATAAATGGCAATGGCTTCTGCTCTTATATTTTCATACCTAAACCCAGTATCAAAACCAAAGATTGAGCCAATTTTTAATTTTGGAGAACAGGCAGTAAAGCTATTATCTAAAAATCAAGCTCTAATAGTTGGTTTTTTGTAGGGACGAAAGGTTTTAATTTCTGTTTTGCCATCTTTATATATAGTGATTTTGATGTTTAGCTTTACTACCATCTTCAAAACCATCAGCTAAATTACTAGTTTCTTTGGGTATTTGCCATTATTTTCCTACTTTACTGCCATCAGGTGAGGGAAATTGATTGGTGTGGGTAATGACTGTTTTATGAGCATTGGGACGCAAATTTATAATCCCTTGAGCAGATTTGATAACTTGTTTTCCTGGTAAATAAACAGTCCATGTACCCTGCATAGAAATACCATCTATGGGCAAGTATCCAAATAATTGTTCCCAATGTTGTTCTATATTCATGATTTTGTGTATACCATGTTGTTGTTAGCTTCTTGGTTATTCAGTTTCTACTAAAACTGTCACCGCTGCAACTGCTATCAACATTTCGTGATTTTTATCATTGAGGGAGGGTATGGCTAAACCATCAACTACCATTCCCCCTGCTTCTACAGTCAGGGTTTTTTTACCACAGGGAAGGACGGCTAATACTTCTGCTTCCCTTACTTGTTCGGGGTAGGGTACAGCTACCTTGACTTCTACAATCATCTCATTGGGGTCTTGTAACCCAGCTATTTCCATGATACCGAGTAAGGCATTGTGTGCGATCCCATTTCTCAGCGCCCTTGCTGCTGCTACCGTGAGTTCTTGTCCGTGCTGGTCAACACCCATTCCCTAATAATAAACCGTTTTAGTGGCATAGATTCTTTAATTCTCTTTAGTTTACAATTGAATTGTATTAAAATTAATTAAATATTAATTAATTTTAATAAAGCATCATGAAATATTTGAAAACTTTCAGGGCGATTTTTCAATGGGTTTATATGTTTCTATGGGTTTATATGTAGCGATATCTTTCTTGCTGTTCTTCTATTTTCTAAACCACCTTTTTGATATCCTGCTGTTTGCAATAATTGCTGTAATTATTAACCCTCTATTCCCCAATGCACATCAACCGTCGTCAATTTCTTACCACCCTGGGACTAACCACCATAGCCACCCAAATTCCCCCAGCTATCGCCCAAAATCAACTTTCTCCAGATACTACTATTAAACCACCACGTCTAAAAATAGGCGATACTATAGGCTTAATTTCTCCTGCGGGTATCTTTGAAACCAAAGATATAGAAGATGCCAAACAAACTTTTACGAACTTAGGATTAAAAATAAAAACAGGCGCACATATTTTAGATCATAATGGATATTTAGCAGGAACAGACATAAACCGCGCCAAAGATATTCATGCCATGTTTGTCGATAAATCTGTAAAAGCAATTATCGCTATGCGTGGCGGTTGGGGTTGTAATCGGATTTTGCCTTTACTTAATTAAACTCTGATTCGTTCCCATCCCAAAATGATCCTCGGCTATAGCCATATTACTTCTTTATTATTAGCGATTAATGCCCGCATTCAGTTAATTACATTTCATGGCGCAGTTGCTACTTCTAACTGGAATCAATTTACAGTTGATTACTTTCCGCGGCTCTTATTTAATGCAGAAGAATTAACAATGGAAAATACTTCCACTAATGAAGGAAGAAGAGAATTAATTACACCAGGAAAAGCTCAAGGTAGATTAATTGGTGGTAATTTATCAGTTGTCGCTGCCATGGTAGGTTCTCCTTATTTACCATCATGGTATCACAGTATTTTATGTTTGGAAGATATTGGTGAAGATATTTATCGCATAGACAGAATGTTAACGCAGTTTAAAAATGCTGGTATTATCAATCAAATTTCTGGGTGGATGTTTAGACAATGCACGAATTGCCAACCTTCAGATCAACAATCATTTACTTTCATGCAAATATTACAACAACATATCAAGCCATTAAATATTCCTGCTTGGTATGGCCCTATGATTGGTCATATCAAACATCATAAATTTACAATCCCGGTTGGTTTAGAGGTAGAAATAGATGCTGATAATGGCACAATCAAGATGTTAGAATCGGCTGTAATTTAACCCACAGTTCTCATGGTTATATCATTGCTGATAGTTAAATTTGTCAGGTGGGGTGATATTTAAGCATTCAGTTTTGTAATTTTTGAGCAAGTTTGTATTTTCACAGGTCAACAATTCCCGCAAACTATCAACTTCATTCAATATTTCAATTTCTTTCGCACATTATTGCTGTAATATTGACAAATACTTATGTCGTTTTTAGAATGTTTGAGTATATAAGTCAACCAGGAGACTTTCCGCGAGGTTTGGGTGTACAGGTGGGACTAGCAATGACTGCAAAAACTCCACCCAACGCTTGAGCAACTCTTCCAGGGCTCAATTTATCAACTTCTGCCAAGGTAGAGGATTGTCGGTAAGGATATCACGAGCTAACCACAATTCCCAAGTCATGAACCGCATTTAGCCCTACCTAGATGTTTGTAGGCTGCTTGAAAGAATTCTTCTAATCTGGCACGTTTCATATTGGCAGGTGAGAGGAGAGTTGGTAGTACTTCTCTCAGTTTCTACTACTAGGAGGTCTGATTGAATACAGACCTCCTTTTTTTCTTGAACATCACCGATTTAGTCTAAACTCCAGAACTAAGCGATAGCACTTTTAGAAAGGCATGGAGATAAACTTATTCCCATTGACAACAAAGTTACCTCTCTAGAGATCCATAACCTCAGCTAAACCTTGATAGTCTAGATCCATAACACCCTTTAGTTATGTAATCAGGAATTCACATGGCCTATTTAAATCAGCGCCGACCTCAAAACGTCAACGGCGATTTTTATGTTGATACCACTTGTATTGATTGTGATACCTGCCGCTGGATGACTCCTGAGGTATTTTCTCGTATTGGTGAACAATCGGCAGTTCATCACCAACCCACAAATCAAACAGAAAGATTATCAGCACTGCAAGCACTTTTATCATGTCCTACCAGTTCTATTGGTACAGTAGAAATAACAAAAGACATTAAATCTGTGCAGCAAACTTTCCCGATTTTTATAGATGAAAATGTTTACCATTGCGGCTATCATTCAGAAAAATCTTTTGGCGGTACTAGTTATTTAATTCAACTGCCAGAAGGTAACATTTTGGTAGATTCTCCCCGCTTTACCGGTTCTTTAGTTAAGCGTCTAGAAGAGATGGGAGGAATTAGTTATATGTTCCTATCTCACAAAGACGACATCGCTGAACATCAAGAATTTGCGGAACATTTTCACTGTCAACGCATTTTACATATTGATGATATTTCTACAGATACACGGAATATAGAAATACAGTTAACAGGTTCAGAACCATTTCCACTCACAGCAAATTTATTAATTATCCCCGTTCCCGGCCACAGCAAAGGACATACAGTTTTACTGTACAAAAATAAATTTCTCTTCACAGGAGACCATCTTGCTTGGTCAGAAGACCTGCATCACTTAGCAGCTTTTCATGATTTCTGCTGGTATTCCTGGTCAGAACAGATTAAATCTATGCGTAAATTGGCTAATTATTCCTTTGAGTGGGTGCTACCCAGTCATGGACGACGGTTTCATGCTGATGCTGAGACTATGCAACAACAGATGTACAGGTGTCTTGATTTTATGGAAACTTTCAACGCTAAAGTGCCAACTACAAGCCAATAGCTGATGTAACTCATCACCGATGATGAATCATAGAGGTAGAATAGAGGGATTGTGAAAAGATAATATGGCAAATGTTTTGGGCTGATAAAATCGCTGCTGATGCACAAGGCTACCAGGTAGTTAATGATTCCAAGACTCCATCAGGTAGAGTCCACGTCGGGTCATTGCGGGGTGTGGTTATCCATGACGTTATTTACCGTGCCTTGAAACACGCACGTAAGCCCGTGAAATTCTTGTACGGTGTGGATGACTATGACGCACTAGATACAGTTCCCAAATACCTTGAGCAAGAAACATTTGCTCCTTATTTGGGTTTTCCCATATGTAATGTCCCTTCTCCAGCAGAAGGTGCAAGTGATTACGCTAAATATTTCATCGGCGAATTTTTTGAAGTTTTTGAGTATTTAGGAATTAAACCAGAAACTTATTTTTTACGTGATTTATATCGTTCTGGAAAACTCAATTCCCATATCGACACTTTCTTAAAAAATGCCCACCTAGTCCGAGAAGTATACAAAGAGGTTAGTAAAGCAGACCGCCCCAATAACTGGTATCCTTTTCAAGTTGTTTGTGAAAATTGCGGCAAAATTGCCACAACTGTAACTACAGATTACAACGGATCAGAAGTTTTTTACACCTGTAACCCAGATGCAACCAACTATACAAAAGGTTGTGGTCATTCTGGTTGGGTTTCTCCTTTTAATGGTAATGGTAAATTACCTTGGAAAGTTGAATGGGTGGCTAAGTGGGATGTTGTAGGTGTAACTATTGAAATGGCAGGTAAAGACCACTCTCAAAAAGGTGGTTCTAGAGATGTTGCCAATGCTATTTCTCGGAAGGTTTTACAAAAACAACCACCATTCCATTCTCCTTATGAATTTATTCTCGTCAATGGCACGAAAATGAGTTCTTCTAAGGGTGTTGGTTCGAGTGCAAAGGAAATTGCAGCTTTGCTTCCTCCTGAATTACTGCGCTTTTTAATGTTGCGAACTCAGCCGAGAACAGTAATTAATTTTGTCCCGAATTATGAAACCATCACTCGTTTATTCAGAGACTACGATACTTTGATTAACAAATATTCTAATTCCCCTGAATTAACTGAAGAACTAATGCCGTTATTTTACGCGCAATTAGTTGATGAAATTCAAACCTTCCAACCATTTGATTTTAGTACGCTGATTTCTCTGTTGCAAGTTCCCCGCTTGAATATTCAAGAAGAAGTCGTACAACGTAGCCAACAACCTTTAACTGAGTATGATCAGCAAATTGTCAATCAAAGAATAGCTGCGGCTCAACAATGGTTGCAAGATTACGCTGATGAAGAAGAAAAGTTAGTTCTCTATCTGGAACAAGTACCAGAAAGATCAAATGATTTAACTGAAGAACAGGTTAATTATTTGCATAAGTTGGCAGAGAATTTGCAGAATCTTTCTAACTGGGAAGCAGAGGAATTGCAAAGTTTGATTTTCTCAACTACCAAGGAATTACAAGTTCAACAAGCGACTGCGTTTAAGGCTTTGTATCTATCGTTTTTAAATAAGGAACGTGGTCCAAAAGCCGGCGGTTTGTTTTCTTATCTAGAGAAGTCTTTTGTGATTTCCAGGTTGCAGGATGTTGTAGCTTTGAATCAATCTAAGGAAAAAGTGGAAGTTTAATTACTTGTTCCCTGTCAGAGACAGGGAATAGAGTTGATGAGGCACTGCCTCATATTAATATGAGCAGAAGGCAGCAGCCTTTTCATAATTTTGATATTATTTTTTCATGATCTATATATATGTATGGAGTTCTTGTTAGATTCTGCATCTAGACTTTTATCACGCTGCTTACACTCATCCAGTCACGTGAAAAACCATTAAGAGCATCCTTGTCATCACGGGTAAATCGCAGAATAATATTCGCCCAAGAATTGGAAGTTCTTACATCAAAATGTCTTTGTATCCAAGGCTGAAGATTTTCGTAGAAATCGGTATCTTCTTTAGTTAATTTCAAATCTAACTCACTCCGTGCAAACTGATATCCGACTAAAAAATGGCGTAAAATAGTAATAGAAGGCTTACCAATATACATCCCTCGTCTGTCTTTTATTTTTTGTAAAACTTCATAGACAATAAGACAAATCTGCTTGATAATCGACTACACCCAGAATAACTTGATTAAAACTACTACTTGGAAAAAATTCAATTTCTTTTTCTAAAAAATACTGTCCCAGTAAAAAACCTATTAAAGAAGTTATAAATCCATGGGCTTTACCAATACCTACAATTTCTAAAACTCCCTCACAATAAAATAAACACACTCCTGGTAAATGCTCAAAACCCCTTTGAATTGCTTGAAATCTTTCCCAACTAACTCCACGCCGCTAGAAACGTTGTTCCTCCTCTGGTAAACCCAAAGAACCTTCTAAAGCTTGAACCATAACCTCTCCTCCAAAAAACTCCGTGAACCTCCGCGTTCCTCTGCGTTAAAAACACTCCTAAATCAACACCAAATTATCCCGATGAATTACAGTTTCCGCACCGGCATAACCCAAAATTCCCGCAATGTCCCTTGAATGACAACCACAAATTTTTTGTAATTCTTCACTGTTATAATTCACCAAACCTCTGGCAATTTCATTACCTGTGCCATCGCACAATTGCACCGCTTCCTGATGGTCAAATTCCCCTTGTACAGCTTTAATTCCCGCAGCCAACAGAGATTTTCCTGCTTGGGAAATAGCATTAATAGCCCCATCATCTAAATATAATTTACCCGTCGGTACTAAACCATAAGCTATCCAGCGTTTTCTAGCTGAGGTTGGTTCTGGTTGCGGTTCAAAATGCGTTCCTATAGCTTCCCCTTGGATAATTTTCTCAATATTGTGAGGAAAACGCCCTTGAGTAATTATAGTTCGCACACCCGCTGCGATCGCAATTCTGGCAGCAGATATTTTTGTTACCATTCCACCAGTACCCCACTGAGAACCCTGTCCCCCGGTTTGAATTTGCAAATCTGCCAATTCCCTCATATTACTTACCAAACTGATAGGACGGGCATCAGGTACAGAACGAGGATCAGCAGAATATAATTTCTCAACGTCTGTCAGTAAAAATAACCAATCCGCTTCCACTAAACTGGCAACTAAAGCAGAAAGGGTGTCGTTATCACCAAATTTCAATTCCTCTACAGCCACAGTATCATTTTCATTCACTACCGGAATTACTCCTAGTCGTAGCAATTCCTGAAAAGTATTGTAAGCATTTAGATAGCGGCTACGTTGTACCAAATCAGCGCGTGTTAATAATACTTGGGCTATAGGTTGTTGTAAAGTAGTAAATAAATCATCATAGATACGTATTAGCCTACCTTGTCCAACAGCTGCTACCGCTTGTTTGAGAGCGATCACTTTGGGACGTTCTGTTAAACCCAAACACGCACAACCCACACCCACAGCACCGGAAGAAACCAAAATTACGCGATGTCCCTGGAGTCTTAAATTGCACAGGGTTTCCGTTAAGGTAGCAATGGTGGAAAGGGCTAGTTGTCCAGTTTCTCGTTGAGTAAGGCTAGAAGTACCAATTTTAACAACTATTGTTTTAGTCATGGGACATGGGACATGGGACATGGGGCATGGGACATGGGGCATGGGGCATGGGGCATGGGGCATGGGGCATGGGGCATGGGGCATTAGTCGGTTACTCACCAATTACCCATTACCCATTACCCATTACCAACCTCAACTAGATGACTTGCAACTTGGTTAAATACCTCAAAAATTGTACAGCGCCAATCCCTCTATAGTGAAGGCTGACGCTGTACAGGTTTATATTTATTTATTATTGTCTAAGGTCTTTATGTGCTTGACCTGATGTTATTAATACTTATAATCTAAGATTTTTGGAGAAAGTTGAAATTTCTTAGGTATTTCTTTAGATTTACTTTCTTACTGATTTATGAATCTTTGTTAATTTTTGTCTGCTTGGGAGCGATAGAAGCGCCGAGTATTTCCGATACCCAAACTTCAAAGTTACGGATAGGGTGAGAACGGAGGACAGCATCAGCATGAACAATAGGTTCGACTAAAATAGTAAACATTCCCAAGCGATTACCAGCTAAAACATCAGTAAACAAGCGATCACCTACCATACCCACTTGATGTACAGGTAAATTCATTTGTTCCAAAGCTGCTCTAATTTTGCGGCGTGAGGGTTTAGCCGCACCCAAGTAATAAGGTAAATTCAGAGAACGGGCAATACTACCGATTCGGGATTCACTCAGATTATTGCTGACCAGGCACAATACAGCACAGGTACGGATTTCTTCTACCCATTGTTTCATTTCTGGGGAAGCAGCACTAACAGTTATTGGTACTAAAGTGTCATCAACATCCAACACCAGCCCTTTCAGCCCATATTGTTGAATGCTATCTGGTGTCAGGTTCAACACTGAACCTTCTAAAATCAAGTCAGGCTGTAAGATATTATTCCAAGTCATAATAATTTTAGATTTTGTATGGGAAATATCTGATTGAGAAAATTCCACTACTCATCAACCTAATTCACATACAGTGAAAAGTCAGATTAGTAATGGAAAAATTCAGAATTCAATTTTCAAACTTCACAATTAAAAATTTAATTTTTAATTACTGAGTTTTTAATTTTCAAACTCCGATTATTCAACTTGATTAAACAAGTGTTCTTCTAACAGCGGTTGCACTTTGCGAAACTCTTCAGGAGAGAGCAGTTCAGGCTGACCTGTCGTAGTGATCCGGGCAAAAAATAGCAGCGGATCGAGAGGGGTATAAACTGCATACTCCTGGTCATCATGATAAAAACTGGCCAGTAGTTGTAGTTGCTCTGGTTCTAACTCTGCTTCTTCATCTTCGATTTCTAAGGTGAAAATTTCTGACTCTTCCTCCGGTGGTAACTCACCTACTACAGTTAAAGCATAGGCAGTATTTTTAATGATTAAATTCTGCTCGGAGAGAACTGCTTGAGCGGTGCTAAAAATCCTATCAATTGTTTCATCATCTTCTACCAATACAGCTTCTTCTTCCTCACCTTCATCTTGCCAAGCAAAGATTTCTATAGGTGAGTCTATAGGCAGAAGTAAAACATATTCTTGATCATCTACTGAGAGGGAATGCTCAACATAACATTCGAGCGATCGCCCTTTTTCATCTCTCAAAGTGATAGAAGTAGCATCAGCGCGATCATTTTCTTCAGAAAATTCAGAGGAATACATAGTCACATTATGTAAATTTATCAATATCCCTAACTATGGAATTTATTGAACTGTTTAATGGCAGTCAATGTCAAGCCAAAATTTGGATATACAGTTGAGTAATAGTTTTCACAATACCATGTTAAAACACCATGTTAAAAGGTATCAATCATCGACAAATGCTACTGATCTATTGGAGGTGCTACCTCTAGCATCTAACCACTGTTGCAAAATCAAGGCTGCTGCTTTACGGTCAATCAGTCCCTTATGACGTGAAGGAGAGCGATTTTCTGCAATCAGCAGTTGTTCTGCTTGGTAAGAAGTTAATCGCTCATCCACATATTCCACAGGCAGTTTCAGAGCTTTAGCCAACCTGTGGGTAAATTTTTGGACGTGACGGGCTTGAAAACCTAAAGAGCCATCCATTGCATAAGGTAAACCAACAACCAGAACTTGCACCCGGCGAGCATTCACGATTTGTTGTATTTGCTCCACATCCTCTTCAAAGGATTTACGATCAATAGTTGTAAGACCTGTGGCAATTAAACCAGTACCATCGCACCCAGCCAGACCAATACGTTTGCTACCAACATCTACTCCCAAGGCTGATATAAAGGACTTTAACTTCTGCTGAGGGATCACGCTAATTGTTCTCCTCTTTGGCATCAGCTTCTTCACAATGACGAGATGCGTCTATCTTCGAGTATTGGTTGCCAAAAGCGACAATTTCTGATTTATTTGGCACCGGTCGGTCTGACTTGGGCTGCTGTTGTTTAGGAACCCATGACATTCCACCAGGAATAGGTTTGCGTGCTGGTTGTAGTCCTTGCAGCACTTCCGGCCACTGAATCCCTTCCAAGGATACCAATTTTGATTCCCGGATTTTATGCCAAACAGAGCGCGACATAATCAGGGTATGTTCAATACGCTTGGCCCCAATTCCTTCTAAATACTCTTCACGCTCCGGCTGATAATCAGAGGAAGCTAGTTGTAAACCTTGTTGGGGAAAATCTTGACCTATGCGAGCTAGTTGAGACAACAATTCTGGATACAACCAAGTATAGGCAGGGTGAACAGTCAGAGTTGCGACATGAGGATTTTCGCCTTTACGGTCAAGTTGCACCTGAAAATATCCAATAGCGGCTTTACGCTGGGGTTCAAACACATAGCCGCTAACGACTTCAGTTTTAGTCAGCCACTGTTTCACCGCATCAGAAAGAACACCAAATAAACTGGTTTTGAAATCATGGGTGTGGCGGTCAAATACCTGACGTACCAAAGGCGGCATTGATGCTGTATCTAGTTGATACAGCAATGGAGCATCCGCATTACTGACTGGTAAAAGGTTGGGTAAATCTGGTTCTGCTTTTGCTAATTCAACCAGTAACTCTGGGGTAATTTCCCAGTATGTCATTTCTGCCAACCGCTGAAATCCATTTTGCCGATAAAGTGCCAAAGCATCTTTATCATTGACATTAACTTCTAGTAGCCAGGTACGAGCTTCTAAAATTGATTCAAAACAATGGCGGAGCAATTGTGAGCCTACACCTTGCTTATCAGCAGCCCGGTCTAACATCACCCTGTCAATTCGCCAAGTGCTACGAGTGCGGTTAAACGGTGATACTTGAATCATCCCAAGTAGTATCCGCCCTTGCTCTGCTACATAACCACAGAAACGATATTGTAACGGGTTAGGAAACCAACTTAAAAATTTGAGTAGCCCAAACCAATGACGCAGCCATTGCATCGTAAAGAAGCTTCCCTGGGGAGATACGGCTGGAAATGAATCTTGAGTTAGGCGCTCAATGCCGTCCAGATCCCGGTATTGGACTGGGCGAATTACGAGGCTGAGATTTCGAGGAAGTAGTGAATTCATTTTGATTCAAGCCGCCATTTAGCCTTTACTAATTGCCAAGGGTGAGATACTGCTGCAATAATATTAACGGCTTTTTGCTCTTAAGCTATTGCTCCAAAAGATTGATCTTCGTAACTAATACCGGAAAAAGTATAAAAGGCAGATATATATATTTGTGATTACACTGGTCCACTAATCACAAATATATATATCTGCTTATACCTATATTATATGATAATTCAGTTAAAATTCTGCATAGTACCTGTTGTTTCTACAAAACTTGTCGAGAAACCAGCTTTTCAAAGTTGGCTTGGGTTTGATGAAGTAACTGCTGGCGACTATCTTCTTGTATCTGTTTTAGTGTTGGAACCAAGTTGCGAGCTTGGAGTGTCATGTGCAATTGTAGATGTGCCACGTATTCACTGATGTCTTGGTTTTCTACAACTGCGCCCGTTAATACATTTGATTCCATTGTCACTGAGTTCTCCTTGCTAGATTTTGTGTGGTTGTATGACATGATTAAACGCTATCATGTTTGTTTTACTCGGCCTCTTAATTCGTAATGAACTGTAACGATTTTGATAGCTGAATTGATCTAAGTAGGTATAAGTGTATTTTGCTTTAACATTGGTCTTGGCAACTGTGATCGCTTCTTCGCCATCATTCACAATAGAAACATTTTCCTATTTCATAACAGTTTTACAAATCATCCGCTGTGGCTGTTTCTCCAAGCCCCATTACACGAATAATATTTCTTCTCACCCTCATTCTCCAAAATCTGGCGACAGATTACAACTGAGCAACCAAAATTAAATTGAACCTTAATTAGGCATTATGAGTTGAGTTACCACTTCTCTACCCAATAAACAATTTCTGATGCTGTACTATCAATAGCTACTCCATAACTATGACCATGATTCCATTTAAACCCTGCTTTACCTTAATCCTGTGCTTTTAATACCAATATTTATTTGATAAGTCTTGGGAAAAACTTCATTACCCAAACTACTCGTGTAAGAAAAGGTTGTCGGTACACCATTAGGTTGGTTACTATGGTCGTTTGTATCACCTCTTTGATATTGATACAAAGCACTTTTACTGTACTGTAAAAGTAATTTTTCAATCTTTTCTGGAGGCTGTTGAAAACGGATTTGAAAAAACTACTTCCTTGAATCAGACCTTTTGAGTAAGCTAGATGCACAGCTTTGGCATTAGGAGGAATTGATACAGGAAAATGCTTGATTAACTTAGGGTCAGACTACTTGTAATTAAGAATTTCTGCATAGCGTAATGTATCATTAACTATCTTTGCTGTTCCTGTTTTGCTAGAAGTTTTTGTACCGATAAGTACGCTAACACTATAAGTAGAAAATAAACTTATACCAGTAATTTTTACAGGAAGAGATTGCTATATTTAGTTGAAATATTCATCTAGCTTGTAGATTAATATTTCAACTAATAAAATAACTATCATGATAATTGTTAATCTAGCATCAGAGATATTAAATCAGTTACAAGTTATCAATTGTTTAACTAGATAAATTCTCTTAAATTTTTGTTTATCCTTTTCAGGAACTTATGGCTAACACCACGCAAGCTAGAGCCAAAGCAGCCTGTACTATGCGCTTGAAAAACTGTACATATCTGTCTTCTGTCCCTTTTTCCTGGTTAAGAGTCTCTATGTTCATGTAGCATCTCATAAAAATTAATCATGGATATGCAAGGTATTATGAATGAATCAAAGAAAGCAGATTTCCATATACATATATTGGAAAAGTATGTATATTAATTAACTTAATCTTTGGGTTGTTTTACTAGAAAATGAATTACTTATGAGTCACAATTAAGTAATTGTAAAGCAAGTCCTAATAAAGTTTGATAGTATCAGCTCAAACTAAATAGAAATATAAGAAAGTGCAACTAGTTTTAGCAAATGACGTTGATTATAATATAATAAGTGCAGTATATAACAGCATTGGAACAGAAAATCTCTCAAATTAGTTGCTCTAATCAATGATATATCTTCTTAAAAGAAAGATAAAACCTATTTTCTGGAGTCTTGACTCCTTAACTAATAGCTGGAATATAGCTAAAAGAATTAGTTTTGGTTACACGGTATGGCTGGTATAGGACTAGTATTTGATTTATGAAAATGCTCCGTACCTCTGGAGAGACGGAAAATCAAAGGTAGTGTTTTGAATGAACCACTCAAACATCCA
>ERZ1034409.174-NODE-174-length-17341-cov-24.492827_pt1 | contig 17341 bp, 14 predicted proteins | sample MGYA00520610_ERZ1034409 | MGnify/ENA primary metagenome ERZ1034409 (study PRJEB33736, sample SAMEA104288480) | Azolla microphylla | place: Ecuador | collected 1982 | study: EMG produced TPA metagenomics assembly of the PRJEB19522 data set (Is there foul play in... | reverse complement strand
AATACAATCTCCTACCTATTTTCTCATGAATATTTGAATAATGTTTCCTGTTGCAGCTACTTCTGATGGGTTCATAAAGCTTTCGTTATCCGATTCTGTAGTACTGATGTACTATATTCACCCATCGTCTGTGCCAGTTCCCTAAGTCCTGTTCATTTTGAACCAATTGAACCTGCATTTTGCTTAAAAATATCACGGTTGGCTTCTGACAAATTTGAGATGCTTTGCATTGTCGATATCAGTTATGTACGTAACGAACCAGCAATGGAAACAGGAATTGGTGTTTCAATAGTGGTGCAAAATATTGAATCCCTTGCTATCTAATGAATTTAAGCTCCTATTAAGTATTAATTTTGGATAGCAAGTCTAGGATAGCCAAACAAAAAAGCTTAAGAACACCCATGGCGTGTCCCTTTTTCACAACAAAAAAGACTTTGGGAAATTCGGAGGTACTTGTGAAGTCAAGAGCATCCCTAAAAGTCCCAAAATCATTCAGCGTGGCAATGATTCAAACCACTTCGAGATTGTCCTGGTGAAAATGGAAAACTGGACTTTGAAGAATTCAAAAATGAGTTGACACAAGTAGTGCTAGAAAAAGTCGAGGATCAATACTAATAGATAGTGCAACAGTAAAAAAATTTAACTAAACTCTAAGGCATCCACCATCCGTATATTAATATCAGGAAGAAATAGAAATGGAAATTGATTACCTAAGTAGGTAGACACAAATAAACATAAGTATGTAACAAAATGTAAATTACTGCAAACCCTTGGGATTAATTGATTCCCCTTTGCTGCATTTGCCATGACGTGGTTATAAATTTTTCCGCCCACCTACTTATATAATGACGAACGCGATGAGATAGAAGCTATCGCCAAAGGCTACCGAAATGATGTGTATGTAAAAACCACAACCGGGATCTACCACGTCCATGTTTACGACATAGTCCGATTACAGCAGGACTTTGAGAGCGAGTAGCAAGAGCAGGGGTATTATTCCATCGATCACAACTTAATACTGGTGGAAGAAGTATCGAGGAAGGTGGTGGTAAACACGGTAAAGAAACTGGAGGGGGAAGGAGTTATTGAGGCATCCATGAGCAACCAAAGGGATTGAGAAAAGATTTTTCGCGAATAATAGTGCCCAAAGAGGGAATATTTCCAACCTGAAAAATCCCGTCACGGATATATTCAAAAAAGCTAATTCCTAACTTACGAGTAGTAGCAACAAGAGACATAAAAGTATCCCAAGCCTGAGTCCCCTCAAGAATCTGAGTGGCATAACTAATATTACGCTGTTGCACCATCGTCCTAGCAACTAACTTAGGCGGGTTATTATGTAATGCTAATTCAGAATGCTCTAAAACATATAGCAACTCGGAAATTTTGAGCTGCGTTAATCGTTTTCGCTTGAGGGGGCGACAAGAATCGTCAAAGTATTACTCTTTAGCTTTTGTGCTGTCTTGATATACAACGACCTTAGACTATCACTTAGTTGGATTAGTGGTTCTGGAGACATAAACCATACTGCATGCTAATTATTCTCTCAGTATCCCTGGTTTTGGATCATTTTTTCCTTGGATTACTCTAAGTCACAGTATATAAGTATATAGAGGACCAAAGAAATCTACTACTGTGCTTTCTGTGGGACAGGAAGCCCAGACTCTACCGTCAGGTCAGTTTGGGTAGTTCACTCTGAGATTGTTTAACCACTTTGCCAAGAGGCAAGAAGAAATCCGGGTACGGAGTAGTGATTGCGAAACTAAGGTATGCTAAGTTTTATTAAGATTTAATCATTGGATGAACACACGATGAGCCTTGAACTTTCTCCAGCGGTGAAATACGGGTTGAACTTCTTTCACCCAGCAATCATGTGGATATTATTAGCATTATCCTTGTATGCAGCTTACTTAGGCTTACAAATACAGCGTACCAGAAATGCTCAAGGTGAAGAGAAAAAACAATTGATTAAAGGCAAATATACAATTAAACACCACCAAATTGGGTCGGTTCTCTTAGCTTTGATGGTAGCGGGTTCAATTGGAGGTATGGCTGTTACTTACATCAATAACGGCAAATTATTTGTTGGACCCCACCTGTTAGCAGGCTTAGGGATGACAGGTTTGATAGCACTTTCCGCGTCTCTATCGCCCTTTATGCAAAAAGGAGCAAATTGGGCGCGGGCGACTCATATATTGCTGAATTTCAGTATTTTAGGTCTGTTTATTTGGCAAGCGTTTTCTGGTGTAGAAATTATCATCAGAATTCTTACCAAAGAATAGTCAGGAGGCAGGAGGCAGGAGGCAGGAGAAAGATAAACATTCCCTGTTCCCTGTTCCTAATGACCAATGACTAATGACGCTTTTTCTTAGAATTGACCAGAAAGGGGATACCGAGAGACTGATGAAAATCTTCTTGGACTTTGCGGGTTAAGCAACAGGATACTTGACGGACAATTTGATTAAGTAATCGATCCCCTGTAGATTGAATTAAAGAATGTGGTAAACGCTTAATAAAGCTAGGAAAATGAAGCTCAACCATCAAATCTAATTCCCATTCTACCCGTGTCATCTCAGGCAAACTTTCTACCAATTCCATGCATGCATTATAGTCCACATGATAACCAGGAGCTTGATAGTTTTGGATGGGAATTGTACGGATACGGTATTTACCTTCCTCTGGGTCCAACAGTTCCAAACCAATTTTTGGTTCAACTTCATAACCAAAAGCACCAAACCGACCAATTACCAACCCATACCCATTATCACCCAAAGGTTGTACCGTCATCGGTTCAGCACAGTGTGCAAACCATGAAGAGTGACTATTAAGATATTCAGCCACCTTTTCAATCGGGGCATACATTTCCATGCAGTCTTGATGATGACTATAAAATTTACTTGGTCCCGAATGGGTCTTTTTCGATAGAGTTTCATCTACTGCGACACTTGAACCCACTAGTAAAACTGATTCTGTTCTTTCCAAGGATTGACATTCCCAGTTATTTGCTACCATAATGAATGAGTTTTTTGTATAGTTGGCAGTTTGTCTATATTTAGAATTCCCAATTACGGAAAGATTTTTCACACAAAAATGCAAATTTCATGAAAACATCAATAAACTGTCATCAACTCCATAGAACCACTACAATTAAGAACGAAATCAGTACACATTAGTTTGCTAGTATAGCGTCAATCATGAAAATATTTGTAGCAGGTGCAACAGGTGAAACAGGTCGTCGCATAGTACAAGAGTTACTAGCCAGAAATATCAAAGTCCGTGCCTTGGTCAGGGATTCAGCAACAGCCAAAGCTATTCTGTCTCCTGAAGTCGAGTTAGTTATAGGTGATGTATTACAAGCAGAAAGCCTGACTGCGGTTTTAGGTGATAGTACGGTAGTAATGTGCGCTACTGGTGCAAAACCCAGTTTCGACCCCACAGCCCCCTATAAAGTAGATTTTGAAGGTACAAAAAATTTAGTAGAAGCAGCTAAAACCAAGCAAGTTGAACATTTTATCTTAGTTTCTTCTTTATGTGTTTCTCAGTTTTTTCATCCCCTAAACCTGTTTTGGTTAATTTTAGTGTGGAAAAAGCAAGCTGAGGAATACATCGAAAAAAGTGGACTAACCTATACAATTGTGCGACCTGGAGGGCTGAAAAATGAAGATAACTCTGATGCCGTAGTAATGGAGGGTGCTGATACTTTGTTTGATGGTAGCATCCCCCGGCAAAAAGTAGCTCAGGTTTGTGTAGAGTCTATCTTTGAACCTGCTGCACGCAATAAAATTGTGGAAATTGTTGCTAAACCTGAAGCTACCCCCAAAAGCTTCCAGGAATTGTTTCAACAAATAGGGAATAGGGAACAGAGAACAAGTTATTAATGACTAACGACTAATGACTAATGACTTTTAAACTCAAAGGTGTAGAAAAACTAATAGCCCCGATAGCCGCGCTTTTGGGGTTTGTCTATTTATTACAGTGGTATATTGGTGGCAATTTGCCTTTATCTTCTGACTCCGTGTTTGAGCAAAAACAACCTCCTTTAGTGATGACGGAAGGTGATCCTTATATTCGAGCCTTAATGCGGACTATTTCGTTCAGTGAGGCTAATAGTAAACGTCCTTATTCTCTATTATATGGTGGTCAACAAGTAAATGACCTGAGTCGTCATCCTCAGATATGTGTGACTATTGTCGTTGGACCAAATACAGGTAATTGTTCTACAGCTGCGGGTAGATATCAAATTATTAATACTACTTGGGCTAAAATTGCACCTCGCTATCATCCCAACCCGTCTCAGGTAATATTTTGGTCTAGTTACAGTTTTGAACGTGAGTATCAAGATATAGTTGTTTATCGTTGGTTGAATGATCCAAAAGTTTGGGGAACTGATCTTTCTAAACTGTTGCGTCAGCAGCAGTTAAATGAAGTTTTACGCCGACTTTCCCCTACTTGGACAAGTTTAGGGTATGGCATAGAAACTAATTCTAATACCCAATTATTACCTAAAATTTATCAAAAAGTATTGGCTGAAGAATTAAAAGCTGCTAGTCAACCTAAACCGACAAATATTAAATAACAGGAGTCAGGAGTCAGGAGTCAGGAGGTAATAAGTAATTTTCCCCATCTCCTCACACTCCACACCCTACACTAATAAATTGATGCAGATTCTGGACAAATGACAATGTATTTTCCACGTGTGTATTATGTCCAGCTTGACTAATGATTTTTAGTTGGGCAGTTTTACATATGTAGGACATCACTGTATTAATTTTGATAAATTTTTCGTCATTTTCTCCAACTAATAAAAGCAAAGGTATTTTATTTTCTTTAATATTTTCCCACAAGGAAGGCTGGTATCCTGTACCCATAAATTGTAATGATTTTGCTAATTCTAAAGGTTTATTTTCTAACCTACTTTCTATCATTTTTTGATATTTGGGATGATTTTTGATCTTACTAAAGATAGGCTGATTATACCAATTGTTTAAGAAAATCCGAAAATCACCTTGTTCGCTAATTCTCGTTAATTTCCTGGCAATTTGACTATCACTTTTAATTCTGGCTAATCTTTCTATGTTTGTCGCTAAACCTGGAGAAGCTGATTCTAAAATAACTTTGATAAATTTTTCAGGTAAATTTAGGGTTAAATATAAGGCTAATCTTCCTCCCATGGAATAACCCACTAAAAAGCATTTTTCTATTTTTAGTTCTTCTAATAAATGGATTATGCCTTTGGCAATACATTCGATTTGATGATATTTATCATTTCCTAAGACTTGGGTCTTACCATGTCCGGGTAGGTCAAGGATAAGATAGGAAAAATCTTCACCTAGTAATCTTATAGCTTCATCAAATTCTTCAATGTTACCTATGAAGCCGTGTAAAAACAGAACTAAAGGTTTCTGAAAATTACCTGCTAGAGAATAGTTGAATCTATATTTTTCTAAATTCATTTTTTTAAAGTGCAGTAATAATTTATTACCTAATTTTTTCCCTTTAAAGGGATGTGTATAAGATCTACTTTTTTATGTCTTATGCAACTATCTCACTCCAGTTTTTAAAACGTCTTTTCTTCAATAACTTTAATAGGAATGTCAATTTGAAATTCTGTACCTTGTTCAGGGGCAGAAAGACAGCTTATTTTACCTTTGTGTTCTTCCACAAAAATTTGGTAAGTTTCCATTAGACCTATCTTTAAAATCAATGTTGTGGGAAAATAAATAGAGAAACTGTAACTCTGTATACCAGTAATGGCCAGTTCCCTGGAAAGAATAGAATTATACCCCCAGGAATCAAAAAGACTAATTGGGATTAAGTATGAAGACTTTATCACATTAGTAGCATTAGCAGAAAAAACGCATCTAGAGAAACAAGCAGAAATTGAAAAAAGAAAAATTAGGTTAATAGCGTCTGGAGGAGGACTTAAAGTAGAAATGACCCTAAAGGAGGGAATATGTCTATCCCTAGTAGACCTCAGACAGAAGCCAACATTTGAAATTCCAGGACTATTGTTTGATCTATGGGGGACAAAAGCAAATAACACATTTAATTATTGGGTAGAAATTCTGAGGAAAATTTTACATGTCTCCCAAATATAAGAGGCAAAAAAAGATGAGCAAAAATATCAAGAATTATCGGAAGGACTGAGTGAGTATAAATGAATGATAGAGCGTGCAGAAAAAGCTATAGAAAGACCAGGTGAGTGACTATCAGGAGCAGAAAAATACTATTCAGGCAAGAAGAAAATACACAGTCTGAGAAATCCATTTAGAGTATTGCCAGGAGGTGAAGATATAGTTGATATATAGTTGATATTTATATTGGATAATTAGGTAAGATAAGCGATATTAGACTATTTAGAAATAATCGCCAAAACCTAGATGCCAAACAAGGATTTTTGGGAGACAAACCTTATATAGGAGAATAACTTATTACCACAGCTTATAAGAAGCCCAAAAAAGCTCAATTTGCAGAGATCCAAAAAGAAGAAAATAAAAAAATCTCATCAAGAAGAATTGGTGTTGAACATCTCATATGTCATATGTAGAACTTTTCGAGTGGCTAGTGATAGATTTCCTTTAGCTCGACATGGTTATAATCCGGTGATCATGGGAGTATGTGGATTAGTTAGTTTAGATCTAAGTTATTCATTGATACTCAGTCATGATATTTGAATTATCAGCCTTTAGATTATCTTTTTTAGAAAGCTATATTTCTCAAAAATTTTAATAATTTTGATATTTTCATCCCCAAACCCTTATTTTTGCCTTCAGCCATAATCAGTGTTTCATCCCAGTTATAGTTCCTGTAACCCTTTCACAGTAAGTTTTTTATCTTTTGTAGACAAGTCTATTGCATATAATAGGGAACATGGGGGATGAGGGAGACGAAAGAGAAATAAAGGCTCTTTATTATTCACTTCTGACTCTTGAACTCTGCTGTGATGTAGTAGAAATTATGTCCTGAGATAGTTAAAATTATTACTGTGTACAACTAATATTAAGCCATAAGTAGAACAGAAATAAGTCATAATCCAAGTTTTAGGGTGTTTAGAGAAGGATTTATTATCAATAATTCAGCAACACAGCAATGATTTCATGCGCATCAATGCCAGAAAAACTGATGTCTTCGATATTTTTGACTTAAGATATTACATTGGTCCAAATCCTTATTTAGATAGAGGTGCCTTAGTTTTTGATTTTGCTTTGACTGGATATGGAGAAGCATTAAAGATTTAGGAATATCTTGAGCACATTAGTAAACAATATTCTCACTTAGACAAGCAAACATATAATTCCTATGGTGATTTGTTTGCTCATGTTGTCTCCGAAGTGGGAAAATTAGACATGGGTTTGCACATCAATCACTGGAGTATCAAGCCTGATCAGGATTATGTAAAAATCAGCATCCAAGCACTACATGAACTGACCAGTAGAGCAGTAGTTTATTTTGTTTGGGATTGGTGGGAAACTATTCCTAAAGGTGAGGATTTCCTCTTTGAAGAAGGGTTGATCAAACTGCAAAATAGATTTCGTTTATCTGCTTATGGTGGACCCACGGTTTACGCTTTATTGCGAACAGCTTATAACCGAGTTATTCCCGCTTTCTATTTATGGGAAGAGGGATTGATGCAATATGGTTTTGGGAGAAAATTGGTGCGGGGAGTCGCAACTACTTTTGATGGTTATAGTCATATAGATTCCGAATTTACCACTCCCAAGGATGACTGTAAAGGATTTTTACACAATTTGAGTTTCCCTATTCCAGAGGGTGAAATTGTATTTTTTGAACAAGAAGCTGTGGAGGTAGCGAGAGTTATTGGCTACCCGGTTACTGTTAAGCCTGTGGTGGGTCATAAAGGAATTGGTGTTACACCACCTGATGTGCATAATGCTAGAGAGTTAACATCGGCTTATAATAGAGCGTTGATGGCGATTCCTGAAGAACAACCAACGCGAATTATTGTGGAGAAAAGTATCCGGGGAAAAGATTTCCGTTTATTGTGTGTTAATGGTAGATTCATTGCTGCTACAGAACGCTGTCCTGCATCAGTTACTGGTCATGGTCATGCAACTATTAAAGAACTGATTAGAGGGGAAAATCGTAAACCGGAACGCTGGGATACACCGACTTCACCCATGGGTAAGATTGAGATTGATGAGGCGTTAGAACGGTATATAGATGAACAGGGTTTGATGTTGGATAGTTTTGTCGAGAGCGCTCGCACTGTTTATTTGCGTAAAGTAGCTAATCTGTCAGCGGGTAGAGTCAGTATTGATGCCACAAGAATAATTCACCATGATAATATCATCTTGGCGCAAGATATAGCCCAGTATTTTCGCCTCACTTGTTTGGTGATTGATGTCATTGCTGAAGATATTTCCAAATATTGGAAAGCTGGTAACTTTGCTATTTTACAAATTAATTCTGCACCAGGAATTTTAATGCATCTTAACCCGGCAATGGATGAAAGTGTTCATGTTCCTGCTCATATTTTGTCAACCTTTTTTGAATCTACTAGAGATTCCAGAATTGCCATTATCACTTTTAATCACATTTCTGTCAGTGAATTACAAGCAACTATTGATCACATTCTTTCACAACATCCTGAATCGACAATTGGTGCTGTTTGTCGTGAGGAGATTTTTGTTAATCGTTCCGAAAAGCTATTGACAAGGGATTATAACAGCAATATCCAAATTTTGTTGCGTAATCCCAAACTTGATTTACTCATTGCTGAATACCCAGAAGATATCCTGGAAGAAGATGGACTATTTTACCAAGGAAGTAATATTTTTATTTTGGATAATCCCAGTGAAACAGAAATGATGTTAGTCAGGGATATTTTGGATGATTCAATTGTGGTGATTAATAAAGAACAGGATATTTCTATTCGCCGTCAACGATTAATTGAAGATTATGCTTTGGGTGCTGATGAACCATTGACAAGGGTTTATTTGAAGGAGATTAGCTCGATTTTGTAACTGAAAATAAAAGTATACATTTCAATACTGCTCGGTTAAAGGGGAAAGGGGAAAACAAAAACCTTTACCCTTTAATCATAATCATAGTCTGATTCATATATTTCTACATCTGCTGAAACTGTGGCATCAGTGAAATCCATACCATCATCTGTGAGACGGATGATTTCCCCAGAGAAAAAATTTGCTAAACTTTTAGCCGCTTTTGCCACTTCATCATTATCCCAAGTTGATATAGGTGCTTGTGATATAGGTGCTTGGGTTAGTGGAGGTGGAAGGGTTTGTACTGGGGCTGAGTTCGTGACTACAGGCTCATTTCTGGTTGGTGGTGCTTGGATTGGTTGTCGTACAGGTGCTGGCGTTGGTTGTGGTGTTGCTTGTGGCTGGTTATAGCTGGGTATTGTTGGTGGTTGTTGAACACGATTAGAATCTTGTTGAGGAGGATTTCCTGCGGCTGAAGTGGAAGTTGATGAAGTTGCTTTTTCTAGATTGACTTGGATATCACGCTGAAAAGTCTGCTGAAAAGCAGTTGTAATGATAGGCAAATCCGATTTACCCTTTTCATACCATGCTTGTTTAATAGCAATACGAGCTAAAGCGCCATTAAAGTCCAACAGATTACTCATTTGACGTAACATTTCTCGCCTGGAGGGTGGTTGGAGGTTCGCAAGTACCTGTTGCCAAATCTGAGTTAAATCATACTGTGATCCTGTAACAACTTCCTGTGCGGGTCCTGTGGGATTTGTTACAGCAGGTGGGGGTGGAGTGTATACAGGTTCTGGTGCAGGTGAAGATACTGTTTGAGGTGCTGAATTGTGATTTTTTTGGGTATAAGCTGGTGCGGGTGAAGATATTTGAGAATTATGATTTGTCTGGGTATAAGCTGGTGGTGGTGAAAATGCTGCTGGGTAAGAAGGTGGAGATACAGCAGGTGTATTCAAAACTTGCGAGACGCTGGGTGCTTGTGGCTGAATATTTGCACTAGGTAACAGGCCGAGTAATGTGACTTCTAACCACAATCGAGGCTGGGTGGTGTTTTTTAGTTGGACTTCTGCTGTTCTTAAATGTTGCTGTCCGCGCAAAATTGTAGTTATGTCTAACTTGTGGGCAAAGTTAATTAGTGTTGTCCAGGTTTGTTGAGTACAAGCAACTAAGTCTTGACGATTTGGGGCAGTTTTAGCAATGAGTAAGTCTCGGTAGAAGGCGGCAACATTTTGTAGAATGGTAAGGGGTTCTCTGCCTCGATCTAGGATTTGTCGGGTAGAATCTAATACGATTTCGGCATTATCTTGAGTGATCGCATCTAATAAAGCTAACAAATCCTTTTCACTTACTGAACCCACTAAGTCCCAAACTTGATCTGGTATGACTTCTCCAGGGAACAAAGCTAGTTGATCCAGTAAACTTTCCGCATCTCGCAAGCCTCCCTGAGACATTTGTGCTACTAACGTGACCGCATCAAGGCAAATATTAATGTTTTCTTTTGAGGCGATCGCACCTAAATGCTTTACCATCGCTTCTAGATGAATGCGTCTAAAATCAAACCTTTGACAGCGCGAAATAATTGTTGGTAATACTCGCTGTGGGTCAGTTGTGGCTAGGACAAAAACAACGTACTTCGGTGGTTCTTCTAATGTTTTGAGTAACGCATTGAATGCTGCGGTACTGAGCATATGACATTCATCAATCACATAAACTTTGTACCGACACTGTACAGGAGCAAACTGTGCCTTTTCAATCAATTCGCGGATGTTATCGACACCAGTATTACTAGCCGCGTCGATTTCAATTACATCCAGGGAATAACCTTTAGTAATGCCTTGACAAATATCACAAACTCCACAAGGTATCGGGGTTGGCTTGTCACTTTTAAGACAATTTAATGATTTAGCTAAAATCCGGGCGCTAGAGGTTTTCCCCGTGCCTCTGGGGCCAGTAAACAAATAGGCAGGGGCAATTTTTGCCGAACTAATGGCATTAGTCAGGGTAGTAGTGATCGCCTCTTGTCCCACCAGTTCAGCAAAACTCTTGGGGCGATACTTGTGGTGCAGGGGTTCGTAAGACATGGAGAGCGTAATTACTAGCTAAAAACAAGGACACTTTCCGAATCAGTTTAATATCTTTCGCGTTTCAATACCCTGGTAATTGCTATAACCATCAAAAATTACATCTAAATATCATGTCTGTTTAATTATCATATATTTTATCGTACTCCCCATCTTCCCCAAACAGTGATTGCCTACGGCAGTGCGCGGGAGCCCAATCGCCCTTACTACACTCCTGCGATTCATACGGAACCCTTGCGCTATCGCTCTTCCTACACTCACTACATCCCCCAAATAGCGATACCTTCGGTCACCTGAGTGCAAGGCATACGTTCCGCGAATGCTAACGCACCTCCCCATATTCCCAAAAAGCGATACCTACGGTTAGCTACCGCTAACGCTAACGCGCTGCCTGCATTTCCCAAAGGGAAGTGACAAGTCAGCGCAATCGCTGTGTATGCCAAGACCAAGAGCCAACGATACTGAACAAGACAAAATAGCTCGATTTGAGCGGATTAAAAATTGAGCGGATTAAAAAGGCGATTACAGCTTTAGAAAAACAACAAGCTATGATATCAAGTCAAGGCAGGGGGCTTACCAAGTCCGTCAAAATTTAAGGAAATCTTGGTACTACAAGTTACAAGTTCCGACTCCATGTTTACCATGCGCGACATCGTCACAATTGAGTAAGTACATGCACTTAGGCAAAGCTGGTACTCAAGAACATAATATTCACTGTAAATATTTATTAGGTAAGCTTTAAATTACGTAAAGAATATATGCGCTATGTACAGAATTATAAAATGTCAATTATTCAAATAGTATAGATATACACATATCAAACTAGCAGATCTGGGAAGGGCTACAAAATTCACCCCTATTCCCTGATAACCCAATAGCAGCTTGTCACGGACATCGCTAAAATTTGAAGAAGCAACATTCAATGGTGGAGCAGATGCTCAAGCGGCTAATTCAGTGGCTCAAAAGATTATTGCGAGGTTTATTTGGTAGCAGAAAAACTCCCATTTCCACCAGACAGGATGCGGACACAACAGTAGCGCCACCTCTTACCGATACGGATCTGGAATTTTTGTTTACAGAACTTTTAACAGGAGTTCATCAATCCAGAGGCCAGGCTTGGACGCAAAACTGGTTACATAAAATAGAACATCGTGTCACTACGCAACGTTGGTTAGAATGGTTAAATCAATTTGCCGAAACATTATTAGCATCGAAGAAAGCTAATAACGAATTAGCAGCGCGATTAGTACAGCTAGGTGAGTTAGGCATAGGTGAGATTGGCGACCTTGCCTATAGTATTGGGATGCAATTGTTGACGCGCAATCAAGGTGAACCAATTTGGGAATATGCGGGTCCTGATGTTGTTAGCCAAATTACTTCAGCACCTATAACTTACGTGGGATCGGAAGATGAGGATTTTGCAGAGGAAGAATACCAAAGTGTAACTTGGGATGAATTATTGGTGATATTGCAGGAGCATGAGAACCTGCGCCAGCAAATTGCTCAAGATTTGGGAGTTGAAACTGATGATCCACAGATGATGATTCAGATGCTGATAAATCAATCACAGACATTTGGTGAGTCTTCTCCACAGAAAAATTGAAATGCTCAGCAGAATTCAGAATTACAGAAGTAAAACCCTGATGTATAAAGAGTTTCATCATCACTCGATATCCTAATGTCCTTGTCTGTTGCTATAATTCACCAGTCTGTTAGGTAATTCATGATTTTTTTTGACACAACGATGGCTACAATCTAGGAGAGAGAAAATGCAAGAATGTGGCAAATGCTCAGGTGGCTATTGCAGTGGCTTAACAGGTTTATGAAGTATCCTTTTAACAGTCGTCGCACTAATGATGGCAACGATAAAAAGGGTCATCAGGTGGTAGAGTCTCTACCTGAATTAACCAATGCTGATCTAGAAGTATTGTTTAACGAGCTGCTTGAAGGTGTGCATCAGGCGCGGGGAAAACAATGGGCGCTGAAGTATTTGCAGCGGATGGAACCACGAATTACTGTTGAACGTTGGATAGATTGGCTGCTGATATTTGGTGAAAGATTGTTATCTTCACCTGCACCAAATAGTCAGATAGCAACGCGAATGGTTAAATTGGGTGAACTCGATGTTGGTAAAGTTGGTGAACTTGCATCAGAAATTGGTGTCCAGCTATTGAGTCGTGAGTTTTTAGCCCAAAGGTATGTGGAGAATCCACAAGCAGTGGAGGTGGAAGCAGCAGCAGTAGTGGCAGATACTCCTGGGCAACAATTACTGCGGGACTTTGGTGAAGAGTTATGGGAGCATGATCAGGAAGAACCGGTGAACAACATCACACCAGTATCCTTAAGCTTGGAGGAATCATGGACAGGGAACTCAGAACAGTGGAGTGCTCAAAATTTAGAACAACATACATCTGAGGCTGTTATTTTTGAGTATGTCCAGGAAGATAATCCCGCTGCGATTGAGGAAGTAGAATCTGTTAGTGATTCTTCTTTGGCAGAGAATTGGGATCAGTGGCTGGTAAGTTTAGAGCCCAAGGTGGCACATACTCTGGATGAGTTGGTGGTAAGGTTGGAGCAAAGCACCAATTTAGTCCAGCAACTTGCTTCTGAATTAGCTATTCGCGATGAACGCCAAGCATTAATTCAGCGTCCTAGTTTTCAAATCACTGTAACTAATCAAGCTCAAGCATGGTTTTATCAAGGTTTACAGCAAGCTAAATCTGGCGATTTGTTGGGGGCGCTGGCTTTTTATAATCAAGCTACTAAACTAGAACCAGAATCGGCTGAGTATTGGTTTAATCAAGCTTTAACATTATCCCATTTAAAACGTTTCGAAGAAGCGATCGCAGCCTATGACCAGACGATCGCACTCAAGCCAGATTTCTTTAAAGCCTGGTATAATCGGGGGGGAATTCTGGTCGAATTTGGCGACTTTGACGGAGCGATCACTTCTTTTGACAAGGCTATAGAATTTCAACCCAACTATCAAGAAGCTTGGTCTAGTAGGGGTTTAGCGCTGCTGAAATTAGGACTGATTTGGGAAGCAATTTCCAGTTATGACCAAGCCTTGGAGTTACAACGGCAAGACCAGGAAACTTGGTATTATCGAGGAGTTGCCTTGGCTGTAGGAGAGCAATATGAAGATGCCATCGCCTCATACAACCAAGCTATAGAAATTCAACCAGACTATCACGAAGTTTGGATTGACCGGGGAGTAGTCTTATTTAACCTCAAGCGCTGGTCAGAAGCCATTGAATCCTGGGATCAAGCCCTCTCTATTCAACCAGACTTTTACTTAGCCTGGTATAACCGAGGCATCGCCTTGGAAAACCTAGCCAGACGTGAAGAAGCCATTACTTCCTATCAAAAAGCGATCACCATTAAACCCGACTTTCACCCTGCATGGTACAACCAAGCCGTAGCCTTCTATTATTTAAATAGATTTGCAGAAGCCATTTCTTGCTATGACAGCGCCTTAGAAATCAAACTAGACTACTGGGAAGCTTGGCTTGGTCGTGGTGGAGCCGTTGGTAACTTAGTCAATGACAAATTCTCCCTGAGTTTACCCAGTACTATAGCCGCATCCAATCCCAATCTAAATCAGCGTGGCTATGAGGGCAAATTAGCCACATATCAAGAAGGCTTTAAATATCTCCGTCCAGATACTCACCCCGAAGGTTGGGGAAGATTGCATCTAGCTGCTGGTAATACACATTACGAACACGGCAAAAAACAATCCACACCCCGCTATTTTTGGCAAAAAGCCGTATCTGAATACCAACAGGCACTCTTAACCCTCACAGCCGAAGATTTCCCAGAACTACATCTTGATGGTTTACAATCTCTCACCAAAGTGCTTATCAGTTTGGGACAAACAGTAACAGCCCAAGAATTACACCAACATGGACTAGGCTTATTACAACAATTACTTAATCAAACAACCCGTCCTGAACAAAGTAAGACACAACTAGCTTTAAAATTTGCGGGTTTAAGACAAATGGGAGTTGACTTAGCAGTCAATATAGGTGATTTAGTAGAATCTTGGGAAATTGCCGAACATTGTAAAAATACCTGTTTAAAATTACTGCTTTCTGATTGCCATGATGAAATTTACTCTCCCAACTATGAAGCCATTCAACCTCTACTAAATTCTACAACAGCCGTGATTTACTGGCATCTTAGTCCAGCAGCCTTACACACCTTCATTATTAAACATGAAGCTCCTTCACCCATACTGTTATTAAAACCAATACAAGATATAGAAGCCATACCCGAAGCCGTGCAACGTCTAGTTGAATTTGAAAACTGGCTAGAAGATTGGGAAAAACAATATCAAGAATATCGTCAAATACAAGATATAGAAAATCAGTACAAACATTCTTGGTGGGTAGATATAGAACAGAAGTTGTTACAACTGCAAAACATCCTCAATATTTCTACAATTATTCAAGAACTTGAAGGTATCACCAAACTGATTGTAGTTCCCCATGGTGATTTACATAAATTACCTATCCACGCACTTTTTCCACCTAATCAGGAAAATTCACTCAATTACACCATCAACTATTTACCCAGTATCCAAATAGGCCTGGACTTAAAAACATATTCATTATCAAATTGGCAACAGCAAAAGTTCCTCAGTGTTGAAAATGTAGAACACACAAATGATAGCCAGATAAAATGTGCTGATTTTGCATCGGCAATTATCAGAAAAATGTTTGATAATGCCCAACATATCCAAGGTTCACAAGTTACGCAAGATAATATCGAAAATGCCTTAGCCGCAGATTACAACATCTTTCACTTTACTGGTCATGCTATCAACAATTTGAGTGAAGCTCAAAAATCAGCTTTAGTTTTAGCAAGTGAAGAAAAACTGACTCTAGCAGAAATTAGTCAACAGACTTTTAATACTTACAATCTGTTTACTCTCCCAAATTCTGAAATGGTTAGTAATCACAGTCAGAATATCAACAGTGAATATGTGGGTTTAGCAGCTGGTTTACTAATTCGTGGAGTTCCAGAAGTGTTGAGTACACTTTGGACTGTTGAATCATCTGCGACAGCTTTAGTAATTATCGAATTTTATCGCAGATTACTTTTCCATGAATCTCCAGTTACTGCTTTAGCTGAAGTCACAACTTGGCTGAGAGATATAACAGTTGGTGAACTAATCACATGGTATGAAGATTTACTCACTAATCTGCATTCAGATGAAGTTAAATTGAGGAATTATGTAATGATGGAAGTTGATAAATATCGTCAGTTATCACCTCACAAACAGCCTTATCAGCATCCTTATTATTGGGCTGCATTTATCATTACAGGATGCGTTTAAGCAGATGAGAATTGACTTTGAACCTAATTCATCAATAAAATGAAAAGCAATCAAAATTTTGAAAATAAGTTACTAAACCTCTTGCAAAATTAATTCTATGGTATAGTCGGGGTTTTAAGTTTTGTTACGGCTAAACTTAACTCGTAGTTGTAATTGATAAGCTGTGAAAGATACTCGCCAAATTGCGACAGTCTAAACCTCGCCAATAGAGTATAGGATATTCCAGTATTTGAAACAGTGGTGACATTTTGACGCGATTGCACGTTCCCGCCCAGTATGAAGGCGATAGCCTCCGGTCAGAATCAATCAATGGAGGATTCAGACCCGCCACGTTTTTGGATCAATCTGATCGTTGGCTGTAGGCCAAGGATTCCCTAATAATCCAGGTCTGACTATGTAGCGTGTTACATAGATTGATTAATCATTTTATGTGACTTTGATTAATCAATCTATGTGACGCGTTTATCAAATTATGTGACGCAACTTAACCACAAATCAGAACCGAAGTCCAACCGTAAATTTTCAGCCTTGGATATCCATGCTTAAATAGCTAATCCATGATCAGCATTGATAAAAATCATGGAAATAGCCGACGTAGAGTTTGACTCTATAGAATTTCAAGATATAACCGGACAATATCGCCTCATTCAGGGTTACTCACTGAAAAACCGTGAGGAATTACGATCCTGTCTTTCACAAGTACAAAAATCTTGAGACAATAAATATCCATCCCCTCTGGGATAATCACCCCCGCATCCTGAGCCAAAGCCCGCAGCGTATTTAGTAGCTTGTTCTGCTCCTCTTTAGTTGGATTTTGTCCATACTTACCCAGAGCAGTTGGCATCCCAAACTTTTCAGAGAAAACCGACCAAAAACTAATCCCCTACACCCTAAAGATAGGTAACGGGACGTAAACAAAAATCAAGGCCAAATGTAGCCCAAACTGGCTTGATAAC
>ERZ1034409.173-NODE-173-length-17591-cov-2.502281_pt1 | contig 17591 bp, 16 predicted proteins | sample MGYA00520610_ERZ1034409 | MGnify/ENA primary metagenome ERZ1034409 (study PRJEB33736, sample SAMEA104288480) | Azolla microphylla | place: Ecuador | collected 1982 | study: EMG produced TPA metagenomics assembly of the PRJEB19522 data set (Is there foul play in... | reverse complement strand
AAAGGGGCGGCTCGTGGCCGCCGCGGAAAAAAAGGGGCGGCCGAGGCCGCCCCTTGCACTGCGCAAAAGCCTCAGCCGCGGCGCCGCCGGCGCCGGGCCGCGCCCAGCAGCAGCAGCGGCAACAGCAGCGGCGGGGCGAAGGCGCCGCCGCCGGAGCCGGAGGAGTGGCCCGAACCGCCCGAGCTACCACCGGAGGACGAGCTGCCCGAACCGGAAGACGAGCCGCCCGCGCCCGAGGAGGAGCTGCCCGAACCCGAGGACGAGCCGCCGCCGGACGTCAGCGAGTAGCGCCACACGCCGCGCCCGTAGGTGGCGGCGAACAGCACGTTGGGACTGCCCGGCTGCAGCTTCAGGTCGTCCACCGGCACGTTCGGCATGCCGTTGCCCAGCGGCACCCAGTGCGCGCCGCTCAGGTCGGAGGAGATGTACGGCCCCAGGTCGGTGCCCACCGCCAGCTGGCTGCCGATCAGGATCACCGCCTCGGCGTAGGTCTGCGGCAGGTCGCCGCTGATGTCGGTGAAGCTGTCGCCGGCATCGTGCGAGACGAACACGTGGCCGCTGCCGATGTTGGTGTTGCCGTCCAGGTACGAGCCCGGCGGCGCCCAGTCCACGCCGTTGTAGCCCGACAGCGTGACGTAGAGGGTCTTGGTGTCGGCCGGGTCGATGGCGATGCTGGTGATGGTGCGCACCGGCAGCCCGGCCAGCTTGGCGATGTGCCAGCCGTCCGAGGTGCCCGCCTGCGGCGCCTTGTCGCCGTTGACGTTGGTGGCGATGCCGGTGGCCACCGGGTGCGACTGCGGCAGGTGGTTGACGTAGCACGCGCCGCAGAAGCCGACGTAGGCGGCGTCGCCGATCAGGCTCACCGCGCTCACCTGGCGCCCGGCGCCGTAGGCATCCTTGCCCAGGTCGTAGACCTGCACCCAGTTGCTGGTGGTCACGTTCGGCGCATCCAGCGTCTCCACGATCTCCGAGCCGCCCGTCATCAGGTGCTTGGCGTTGGTCGGGTCCATGGCGAAGGGGTTGGAGAACTGCGCCGCCGTCAGCTGGCTGGGCTGGATGCTGGTCCAGTTCTGGCCGCCGTCGCTGCTGCGGTACATCGCCGCGCTGGCGTACTCGATGTAGGCCAGCTGGCTGTTGTCGGGATCGACCTGGTTGTAGAAGCCGTCGCCGCCGAAGGTCATGTACGGGATGTTGGTGCTCGGGTCGATATAGCCGCTGCCGTTGTCCTGCAGGCCCCACCACACCGTGCCGTCCTTGGCCACCGAAATGGCGTACGGCAGGGTGGTGTTGAAGCCGGCGTCGTTGCCCTCGCCCCAGCCGGCGTTGTCCATGGTGCCGCCGGCGGCCACGTGCTGGCGGTAGACGCCGCCGTCGTCGCCCACGAACAGGTACACGCCGCCGCTGCCGTCCGGCACGTAGATCAGCGCATGCTGGTCGGGGTGCGTGGTGGTGGTGGAATCCGCCGGGTTGCGGAACGGGCACAGGGTCACGCCCGGGATGATGGCGCCGATGTTCAGGGCCAGGCAGGTGGCGTCGGAATAGTAGGTGCCGATGACGCCGTAGTTCAGCTCGTTGGCGGCCGCCGCGGCGCCGCCCTGCGCCACCAGCGTCTTGTTCTGCCACACCTCCTCCAGGCCGAAGGTGACGCGCTCCGGCACGCCCGAGCCGTCCTGCAGGGTCGGGTCGGGCTTGACCACCAGGTTGTACCAGGCCTGCACGCCCGGCGCGTAGCCCAGGCTGGCCTCCACCAGCGCCAGCGACGAGCCGGTGCTGGGGTTCTCCACCACGTTGGCGTAATCGGTCAGGCGCGTCCAGGTCTTGCCGAAGTCGCCGGACACGTACAGGCCGTTGAACGAGGACGACACCAGCGGCAGCGGCAGCTTGGCCGTCACCGAATCCACCGCCGGAATGTCGATATACGGCGTGCCGCCGGCCAGCTGCACCGCGTCCTGCACCAGGGCATAGACGAAATTGTGGTTCTGCTGGTCGCCCAGCGCCTGGCCCAGCGCCACGCGGCCGATGCGCTCCTGGGTGGCGAAGCCGTTGGGGGTGGCGCCGTTGCCGTAGATGGTGGTCAGCTGGGCGAAGCTGCCCGCCGCGCCGGTGTCGGAGGCGTACAGGCCGTTGCCCGGCGAGCGCTGGTAGGTGCCCTCGGTGGTGTCCTTGATGCCCATTTCATAGCCCACCGCCGCCAGCACCCGGCCGCCGGCCTCGCTGGTGGTGCCGCCCGGCGCCTGCACCACCACGTCGGTGATGACGTTGGCGAACTGGCAGGCGTCGGTGCCGGTGTCGCCGGCGCAGTTCACCGTCTTGCCCTTGTTGTCGGTGACGCTGCCCACCGGCAGCTGCACGTTGACGAAGCTGTGGCCGGCGTCGGCGGAGCGGAACAGGCCGCGGTCGGTGGCGATGTACACCACCGCCGCATTGGAGCCGTCGACCTCCACCTTGAAGGTCAGCAGCCCGTCGGGGATGCCGGTGGACTGGTGCCAGGTCTGCCCCAGGTCGGCGCTCCAGAACGCGCCCAGGCCCGAGTGCGCCGAGCTGCCGAAGGTCGGCTCGCCCGAGCCCACGATCAGGGTGCCGCCGTTGGCCGAGGACCAGCCCACCGAGCCCACCACCTGGGTCGGCAGCGACTCGCCCACCGACACCCAGTGCTCGCCCAGGTCGGAGGTCATCCACACGCCGCCGGTGCCGATGGTGGCGAACAGGCGCTTGCCGGCCGGGTCGTAGGCGAAGCTGTCGACGCGGCCCGAAACCTTCACCAGCCCCTCGCCCGATACCTCGGTATAGCGCGGGTCGTTCACGATCACCGGGCTGCTCTGGTACGGCACCCACTGGCCGGAGGCGCCGGACACCTTCGCCTGCGCGCCCGAGGCCAGCATCGCCTGCTTGCGCGCCAGGCCCGCGCGGTAGGCCGCGGGCGGCACTTGGCCGTGCCGCTGGGCGAAGGCATCGTTGGCCTCGGCCAGGCCGCCGCTTTCCGGATGGCGGCGCAAGGCGCACATGCCATCGCGCTCCACCGCGCCGTCACGGTGCTCGGCGCCCTCGTCCTCCAGCGTGGCATAGCCGGCCGGGCAGCTGCCGGTGACCAGGGCCCGCGCCAAGCCCAGTGCCTCGCGCGTGCTGCGCGGGTGCGCGCTGTGCACCTGCCAGGCAAGGCCGGCCGCCGCGCACACCGTTGCCGCCACCGCCGCGCCGCCGCCCCACATGGCCCAGCGCGTCGAATTGCTTTTGCTCCACGACATCGTCATGCCCCCAATTGGACAAAGGACGGCCGCGAGGCCATCCGATGGATGGATTGAGAATGCGGACTCCGGACGCCCATGCGACGCCAGTTGCTCCCTTTCACATGGGAATCCGCCATCGGCGCCAGCGCCGGAGATCCTGCCCCTCAGTCTGAAATGTCCGCCAGATGCGGCGAATGGGCCGATTCTGCATCAGACCCCCAGGGCTGTCTTGTAGAAAAAAGAAACGAATTTCAAACGATCGCGACACCCCGGATGGCCGGGGATTTGGCCAATGAAGGGCCCATTTCTACAGGAGGTGGCGGCTGTCCTCCCATCTTTCAATCTTTCACAACTGGCTGGCCCGCCTGGAAATTTCCGTCCCGCGCCGCTCCGGAGCCGCATTAACATCTCGTTTACAACCGGTTGCGTGGGGGAAACGGCGCCGGCGCCGGGAACCACGCCGGGGCACGATCCGGCGCCGGCCAAGCCGGAACGGCTCTTGGCATTTCTTAACTTTTCATTAACATCTCGCCGAAAGCCGCCACCGCATCCGGTCCCATGCCGGGCCGGGCAGCTCACCACCACAACCATCGAACGCCCCGCGCCGCCTCCCAAGGTCATCCATGCTCCGCCCCACCGCCTTCGCCCTGGCCGCCGCGCTGCTGCCGGCCACCGCCTTCGCCGCCGACAGCGATGCCGTCACCGCCCTCGACGCGGTGGAAGTCACCGCCACCCGCATCCCCGAATCCGCGGACCGGGTGCCGGGCTCGATCACCATCATCTCCGGCGAGGAGCTGCGCGCCCGCGGTGCCCACGACCTGCGCACCGCGCTGAGCCTGGTGTCGGGCGTCGACGCGCCGCCGGGGGGCGACGCCGGCCCGGCTAGCGCGGTGGTGTCGTTCTGGGGACTGCACGAGTTCGATGCCTTCCTGCTGGTGGTGGACGGCGTGCCCTGGGGCGGCGCCTTCAACCCCTCCATCCCCACCCTCGACCTGAACGACGTCGAGCGCATCGAAGTGCTCAAGGGCGCCGCGCCAGTGGTCTACGGCGCCACCGCCTTCGTCGGCGTCATCCAGGTCATCCACTATCCCGCCGGGCGCGCCGCCGACCAGGCCGAGGTCGCCTACGGCAGCTACGGCTCGCTGCGCGGCTCCGGCTCCCTGGCGCTGCCCGCGATCGGCGGCTGGCGGCAGTCGCTGGCGCTGGGCGGCGAACGCGAGCGCTACTCGGTGACGCGCGAGCAGATCAACAACGGCAAGCTGCTGTACCGCGGCGCCGGCGACGTGGCCGGCGGCACCCTGCGCCTGGACGCCGACGCCACCGCCCAGCGCGCCGCCCCCAACAGCCCGATCCCCGGCGATCCCGACGGCGCCAACAACGGCGACGGCCTCAACCCCGCCGTCGGCGTCGACGCCAACTTCAACCCCGCCGATGCGCGCATCGACGAGCACCGCCTGCACTTCGTGCTCGGCTACAGCCGCCCCACCGTGCTGGGCCAGTGGGACAGCACCGCCTCCTACGCCCACTCGGTGATCCGCGACGTGCGCGGCTTCCTGCGCCCGGAGACGGACGCCGCCGCCAACGACGACGGCGGCAACGCCGACTACCAGAACCAGGCGCGCGGCATTCTCGACACCTACCTGGAGAGCCACCTGGCCAAGAGCTTCGGCCACGGCCTGGAGCTGGTCTACGGCGCCGACCTGCTGTACGGCTCCGGCCGGCAGACCAGCCTCAACGGCGCCTACTGCGCCGGCGGCGCGGCGCCGCCGTTCGACTGCCCGGCCGACGAAGCCGGCGCGGTGCCGCCGGCCACCACCACCCGCCCGGTGGACGAGGTCAACCGGGTCGACGACCGCCGCGCCTTCTTCGGCCAGTTCGTGCAGGCCGACTGGAAGCCCGACGCGCGCTGGGATCTCAACGCCGGCCTGCGCCTCAACGAGACGCACGAGCGCAACCTGTCCAGCGGCTCGGTGGTGACCGGCGGCGCCGCGGGTTTCCAGTCGCTGGAGCGCACCCGCCTGTCCGGCTCGGTCGGCGCCAGCTACCTGGCCTGGAGCAGCGGCGCCGACCAGGCGGTGGTCTACGCCGACTACCGCAACACCTTCAAGCCGGCGGCGCTGGACTTCGGCCCCGACGTGCCCACCCCCAACATCCTCGATCCGGAAAGCGCCCGCAGCTACGAAGGCGGCATCAAGGGCCACCTGCTCGACGGCCGCCTCGACTACGAGCTGGAAGCGTTCCTGCTGCACTTCAACAACCTGGTGGTCGAAGGCGGCAGCAATGCCGCCGGCCAGCCGCAGCTGGTCAACGCCGGCTCCGAGCTGTTCCGCGGCCTGGAGTGGGAAAGCCGCTACCGCCTGTGGCACGACCTGCAGCTGGCCGCCAGCGCCAGCTACCACAGCGCCCGCTTCGCCAGCTACGACGTCGCCGATGCCGACTCGCCCACCGGCCGCGACGACTTCAGCGGCCGGCAGCAGGCGCTGTCGCCGCGCACCCTGGCCTCGGCCGGCCTGCTGTACGCGCCGCCGCGGGGCTTGCAGGCCAGCGCCGTCGCCGGCTTCGTCGGCCGCCGCTACCTCGATCCGGCCAACACCGTGTCCACCCCCGGCTACGTCAGCCTCGACGCCGGCCTGGGCTACCGCTGGCGGCGCTACAGCCTGGGGCTCAACGGCTACAACCTGACCGATGCCCGCAAGCCGACCACCGCCAGCGAATTCGGCGAGTCGTCCTATTACGTGCTGCCCGGGCGCCGCATCTACGGCACCCTCGGCGTCTCCTTCAGGTAGGCCCGGCGGCCTCGGCGGCCGGCACCGCCGCCGGCGGCCGCGCCGGCCCCAGCTTGCGGTTCAGCTCGCGGCGCAGGAAGTAGAGGTTCATGCCGGCCTGCACCGTGGTCGCGGCGACCGACAGCAGCCACACCCACAGCGGCCGGAACCCGGCGTGCGCGGACAGCAGCCATGCCGGCACGATGATCAGCACGATGCGGATGGCGGAGCTGATCAGCGTCGGCACCGTGTTGCCCAGGCCCGACAGCACGCCGAAGCAGGAGAACGCCACCGTGCTGGCGAACAGGTTGAAGCCGATCACGCGCACGAACTCCACGCCGCCTGAGATCACCGCCGGGTCGCCGCTGAAAGCGCCGACCAGCGGGCCCGGCAGCAGCTCGCCCACGGCGAACAGCACCACGGTGCAGTAGAGGCCGATCTTCAGGCAGGCGCCGAAGGTCTCGCGCACCCGCTGCCCCAGCCGCGCGCCGTAATTCTGCCCGGCCACCGCGGAGGCGGCGAAGCTGATCGCCATGATCGGCATCATGCCCGCCTGCAGCAGGCGCTGGCCGACGCCGAAGGCCGCCTGCTCGGCGGCGCCGAACGGCCGCAGCACCCACAGGATGAACACCAGGTACAGGAACATCAGGCCGATCTCCACCGCCGAGGGCAGGCCGATGCGCACCAGCTTCCACCAGTCGCGCGGGCCGCTGAGCCAGTCGCGCGGCCGCATGCGCAGGAAGGTCTGCGGCCGCAGGAAGTACAGCCACAGCCCCAGGGTCGCCGCCACCACGCCGAGGAAGGTGGCCAGGCCCGCGCCCTCCACGCCGAGCCTGGGCAGGCCCAGCCAGCCGAAGATCAGCAGCGGCGCCAGCACCATGTTGAGCAGCACGCTGCCGACCTGCGCCACCGTGCCCGGCTTCATGTTGCCGGTGCCGCGCAGGGCGGAGCCCATCACCATCATCGGGAACTGCAAGGCCATCGACGGCAGGAACCAGCGCAGGTAGTCCAGCGCAAAGCCGGCGGTCTGCGCGTCGGCGCCGACGCTGCGGCTGTACGGCACCGCGATCGCCAGCGAAACCAGCTCGAACAGCACCATCAGCCCCAGCCCCAGGCCCAGCGCGTGGTTGAACACCAGGTGCGCCGCCGGGTGGTCCTTGCGGCCGATGGCCTGGGCGGTCAGCGCGCCGGTGCCCACCGCCAGCATCTGCGACAGCGCCATCGACACCATCATCAGGTTGGCGCTCAGCGCCACCGCCGCCTGCGCCGCCGGACCGAGCCGGCCGACCCAGTAGATGTCGATCAGGCTGTACAGCGTCTGCACCACCATGGCGATCATCATGAAGCCGGCCATGCCCAGCAGTTGGCGCACCACCGGCCCTTGCGTCAGGTCTTTCATCGGGTCCCCCCAAGCGATTGCGGCGCACAGGCTACGCCGCTGGCGGCGCGCCTGCCACCGCTTATAATGGTTCTGCGTTTTGGGGACGGGCGGGCAGCGCAGTGACCCTCACGCGCGCTTACTCTGGACGCGCTTGGGCCGGCGCGCTTTGCACCGCGCCCTTTACACCACCGCTTAAGGCAAACGCCGCGTCAGGAATGCAGCGGCGTATCCGAGACCAGGATGCCGTCGGCATCGGCATACAGCCAGGCGCCCGGCTTGAAGGTGACGCCGGCAAAGCTCAGCACCTTGTCGGCCTGGCCGCTGTGCAGGCCCTTCTCGCTCTTGCGCGGGTGCGGCGCCAGCGCCTTCACCCCCAGGTCGTGGCCGCTCAGCTCCTCGGTGTCGCGCACGCAGCCGTACACCACCACCCCGGCCCAGCCGTTCTTCACGCCCAGCTCGCCGAGCAGGCCGCCGAACAGCGCGCAGCGCGTCGAGCCGCCGCCGTCCACCACCAGCACGCGGCCCTCGCCCGGCGTCTCCAGGATGCTGCGCACCATGGCGTTGTCCTCGAACACCTTCAGCGTCTTGATGGCGCCGTGGAAGGCCAGGCGCCCGCCGAAGTCGGCGAACAGCGGCTCGGCCACCTGCGCTTGGGGATGGGCGTCGGAAAGATCGGTGGTGGCCAGGCTCATCGGTCGGAACTCCGGTGGGGTCGAAAAAATATCAGGCGCGGCGCGCCAGCCGCGGCCTTGAGCCGTCTGCCGGCCCGTCCGTTCGGAGGTTGCGGCGGCAAAGGCGGCGCGCCTACGCTGCCGCAAACCACCACCATCGTGCCGCGCATGCCCAAGCTTAACCCCGCCTACCTGGAGCGGCTGCTGCAGACCGTCAACACCGCCGCCTACCCGGCGCATATCGCCTTCCGCCTCACCGGCATGGTGGAGAACGGCTGCACCCTGGAACTGGACGTGGCGGCGCCGCACTTCCAGCCGTTCGGCATCGTCCACGGCGGCGTCATCGCCACCCTGCTCGACACCGCCACTTTCTGGGCCGGGTTCTATGTGCTGCCGGAGGATAGCGGCCTGGTCAACGTCGATCTCAAGCTCAACTACCTCAAGGCCGTCGCCGGCGGCCGCCTGACCGCCACCGGCCGCTGCCTGCGCGCCGGCCGCCAGCTCAGCTATACCGAGGCCTCGGTGCACGACGAGCGCGGCGAACTGGTCGCGCACGGCACGTCCACCTTGATGGCATTGCCGGGAAAGGGACTCAAGCTGGGCGTGAGCAAGTTCCTCGACTGAGGGCGACGATGCAATAGGCGCGACAGGCTCTGCGCCTCTCAACGCAGCAGCCCGAACACCGCAACGCCGGTCGGCGTGCCGACGTAGACCTTGCCGTTGGCGATCATCGGCGTGATGAACTTGTTGCCGCCGAACTGATCGCGCGAGCTGTTCTGGCTGCTGCTGTACAGCTCCTTGCCCAGGTCGCTTGCGTCGTAGGCATGCAGCACCGCGGTGCCGCCGTTGGCGATGGCCCAGACGATGCCGTTGCTGCTGCCGTTGGCGGAGATGCTCGGCGTGGCGCCGGGGTAGGCGAAGCTGGCGGCGCTCTTCGAACTGGGCGCGCCGACGCGGGCGCCGGCCAGCGGGAAGGCCTTGAGGTTGTCGCCCACCGCGCCGTAGTACAGCGTGCCGTTGAAGTAGGCCGGCATGCTGAACACGCCGCCGCCGAGGCCGTTGCTGCCGCTTTTCACTTCCTGGTAGATGGCGCTGTTGTCGGTGGGGCTGAACTTGCCCATCGAATCGCGGTTGACGACGTAGATGCTGGCATCCTTGCCCGCGCCCACGGCCAGGTGCGCGGTGCCGCTGCTGCCGGCGAGGTCCGGCAGCACCAGGGCGCCGCCGGAGCCGAGATCCTGGTCGGCGTTGGATTCGGCCTCGGTGTTGCTCATGGTGAAGTAGTCCGCCACGGCAAGGCCGCCGCCGGTGGAGAGCTTGACGAAGGCGTTGCCGTAGTCGCCCTTCGACGGCTTTCCGGCCGAATCCAGCGTGGTATCGAAGGTACCGTTGGCGACCAGCACGTAGATGTTGCCGGCGCTGTCCGCCGCCGGGCCGGCGCCGGCCATCCACACCGCGCCCTCGCTGCCGTTGGGGGTAAGGTCGATCACCGCGGTCTGCTTCAGGCTCGAGGCGCTGTAGGCCATCACCCAGGCCGAGTAGGGATCGATGTCGCAGTGCGAGGTTCAGCTCAGGTACAGGGTGCCGCCGAGCTGCAGCAGCGCGGCGCGCTCCTCGTATTGCTTCGGGTCAAAGGTGGTGTTGCCGCCGCTCCTGGGGAAGCTGGCCTGAATCTCGGTGGGCCCGCCGTTCAGCTCCGCGCCCGTGGCCAGGTCCAGGGCGTGCAGGCGCTGGTGGTAGCTGCCGCCGCCGTCGCGCGACATCGCCACGAGATACATCGTGCCATGCGCGCCGGCGCCGGGATCGATCACCGGCGTGGCGGTGATGCCGATTTCCGGCGTCACCTGGCTGCAGCTGCGCTGGTCGCTCGGCATCTCGCCGCCGGGCAGCACCGAGGTGCTCCACAGCGAGGCGAAATTATCGGCGTCGAAGGCATAGACCATGGCGTGCTCGGTGGCGACGAACACCACGTTGTGCGTCGCGCCATTGATGCTCAGGCCGGGCACGTACAAGGGTTCGGCGTCGACCTTGCCCTGCGTCGCCAGGGTGCCGAGTTTGCCGAAGCCGGCGGCATTGACGTTGGCCGGGGTGAGGATGGCCTCGTGCAGGTTCTGGCCGGTGCGCGCGACATCGTTGTGATAGGTCAGCACGCTGACCGACGCCGCGCCCGATGAGCTGCTGCTGGACGCAGCGCCGGCGCCGGATGAAGAAGAGGAGGAGGACGACGAAGCGCCGCCGCCGGAGGACGAGGATGAAGAGGACGAGCCAACGATGATCCCGCCGCCACTACCTCCGCCGCAGCCGCACAAACCAAACACGGCGAGCAGCGCCGCCGCAGCGCAACGACCAGTGCCCACAACCCGCATCTCCATGGCCTTCTCCTCGGTGCCCAAGTCCCTGGGCTGCAAGCGCGCGCCTGCCGCTCGTCGTCGGCCGCGTCGGAATGTGCTGCATTCCAGCGTACTAGCCGCCGTGATGCGGCGGCAAGCGGCACTGGACGGTGAGTGCGGCGGGCGGCGCAAAAGGTTACTGCGAACGGACGACATGGGCGGCCGGCGGCGGCACTACCATCGGGGTGCCCGCATTCAGCGCGAGCGTGCGGCGCCCATAACGATCAGGGGAGGAGTGTCTATGTCACCCACCGAGCTGTTCTACGTCTGCCTCGGCCTGCTGTCCATCGTGCTCATCGTCTGGCTCAATCGCCAATTGCTCGGCGCCCGCGGCGGCAACGTGTCGCTGCTCGAAGCCGTGTATTACCTCACCGCACTGGCGGCGCTGGTGGTGGGCTGGTACTTCAACTTCCGCTACATGCGCGAGTACGGCGCCGACGCCACCTGGGCCAACTGGACCAAGCTGCTGTTCGTCAACCCGGCCTCCGCTTCCGGCGGCCAGGACCTGTTGTTCGCCAACGTCGTCATCTACCCGCTGTGGACGTTCTTCGACGGCCGCCGCAGCGGCATGCGCCACAACTGGCTGTGGTTCCCGGTCAGCGCCATCACCAGCTTCGCCTTCGCCATGGCCTTGTTCCTGGCGCTGAAGGAGAGACAGTTGAGGCTCAACTCAGCAAGATAGGGCGAAGCGAAGAGATCGGGGAGGGGTGATGAAGACGGCGCTGCGTCTGCTGCTGGTCGCGGTCTTGGGCTGGATGGGCTACGAGCGCTACCAGGCGCATGCGTATCACCGGCAGGTATTGGCGCACGAGGCCGCGGCACCTGAGCCCGCATCGCCTGAAGCCGTGGCGACGGCATCGGGCTTCCGCTGCGACGGACGCATCTACTGCTCGTAGAGGACGTCCTGCGCCGAAGCTACTTATTTCCTCAGGAATTGCCCTGGCGTGAAGATGGATGGCGACGGCAACGGTGTGCCGTGCGAGTCCCAATGGTGCGGCCGGCCACGCTAGCCGGGGCGCCGCCAAAAAAAGCGCCGGCGGCCTTGAGGCCGCCGGCGCAGCGGAGTGAAGGTTTTCAGCCGAACAGCTTGTTCGCGGTCTGCGCGATCTGCTTGCCCTGGTGGCGCGCGCCTTCCAGTTCGTTGGCGCTGGGCTGGCGCTGGCCCTGGCCGCCGGCGATGGTGGTGGCGCCGTAAGGGCTGCCGCCGGTGATTTCGTCGAGGGTCATCTGGCCCTGGAAGCTGTAGGGCAGGCCGACCACGGTCATGCCGAAGTGCAGCAGGTTGGTGATGATCGAGAACAGCGTCACTTCCTGGCCGCCGTGCTGGGTGGCGGTGGAGGTGAAGGCGCCGCCGACCTTGCCGTTGAGCGCGCCCTTGAACCACAGGCCGCCGGCCTGGTCGAGGAACGAGGCCATTTGCGAGCACATGCGGCCGAAGCGGGTCGGCGCGCCGACGATGATGGCGTCGTAGTCGGCGAGGTCGTCGATCTTGGCGATCGGTGCCGCCTGCTCGAGCTTGAAGTGCGCCGCCTTGGCCACTTCCAGCGGCGCGGTTTCCGGCACGCGCTTGACGTCTACGGTGGCGCCGGCGGCGCGGGCGCCCTCGGCCACGGCATTGGCCATGGTCTCGATGTGGCCGTATGACGAGTAATACAGGACGAGCACCTTGGACATGCGGATCTCCTTCGGGGAATCGACTTAGGTGGAACCGAGCATAGGCCGCGGCCGGATTGATTGACTAGGCGGGGTAATTGGAAGACAGTCCTCCGGAAATTGGAGGAATGAGGGGCTGGGCGTGCTGGACCTGAACGAGGTAGCGCTGTTCGTCGAGGTGGTGCGCGCCGGCAGCTTCGCCGGCGCCGGGCGCCGTCTCGGCATGCCGGCCAACAGCGTCAGCCGCCATGTGCAACAGCTCGAGGCGCAGCTGGGCAGCCGCCTGCTGCAGCGCTCCACCCGCCGCCTCAGCCTCACCGCGGCCGGGCAGATCTTCTTCGACCGCTGCGCCGGCGCGGTGGCGGACCTGTCGCAGGCCGGGCAGGACATGATCGACGGCAGCCGGCAGCCCAGCGGCCTGATCCGCATCGCCGCGCCGGCGGGATTCCTCGACCTGTTCGCCATCGACTGGGTGGTCCAATTCCTCGACGCCTATCCGCAGGTGCGGCTGGAGTTCGTGCTCAGCGACGCCAGGGCCGACCTCATCGCCGAGGGCATCGACGTCGCCTTCCGCGCCGGCATCGCCCATGACTCCGGCTCGGCTTCGCGGCGGCTGCTGCCGCAGCAGTTCATCCTCGTCGCCAGCCCGGCCTACACCGCGCGCCGCGGCCTGCCACGGCGCCTGGCCGAGGTGGCGAGGCACGACTGCATCGGCCTGGTCACGGCCCCCGGGCCGCTGAGCTGGCACATGGACGGCGGCGAGGAAGTGCTCATCGCGGCGCGCTTCTGCGCCAATACCGCCGGCGCCGTGCTGCGCGCCGCGCTGGCGGGGCTTGGCATCGCCATGCTGCCGCGGGCGGTGGCCGACGCCGAACTGCGCGCCGGCAGGCTGGTGCGGGTGCTGCCGCAGCTGCAGCGCAGCGGCTCGGACCTGTGCGCGGTGTTTCCCAGCCCGCAGCAGATTCCGCGCGCGGTGTCGGCTTTCGTCGACTGGGCGGCACGGCATCTGGCGATGCGCGGCGAGCTGGGCGACAACGGGAAAGCCGTGGCACTGTGAACGCACCAGGGTACCGTGCGGTTTTTCAACTGGCATCCTCAAAAAGCGCCTACGCCGACCGTCTGGCGCGGATCGCCAACAGCGGCTCCCTCGACTGGCCCGAGGTGCGCGCGGCGCAGCAGTCGATCGCCGATCAGTTCGACGCCGCCGATGCCGCCGTGCCAAGCGGCTCGTCGGGTTCCTAGCCCCGCCCGGTGCCGCCTGCCGTCCACCGCCTGCCTGGTATGGAGGGCGCGGCCCGCTGTGGTTGCCGAACCCTGCGGGGTGGGGTGCGCGCGGCGGCGCGCGTCTGTTCTAGCGCAAGGCCGCGCCGTCCCGGTGCCCGGCCGGAGAACGAACTTGAAACCGATCGCCCCGCTGCTCCCGCCATTGGCCGCGCTGCTGGCGCTGGCGGCCCTGGCGCCCGCGCACGCCGCCACCTACGAACTCAAGGCCACGCCGCAGACGGTGCACCGTGGCTTCTTCGACGCCTCGCTCAAGCCGGTGCTGACGGTCGACTCCGGCGACGTGGTCAAGCTGGAGACGGCCACCGGCAACCCGCGCTACTTCGAGAAGCTCGGCGTGCCTAAGGAAAAGATCCCGCCCGAGCTGTTCGCCGCCTTCGCCGACGTCGACAACGACGGCCGCGGCGACCACACCCTCGACGGGCCCATCGCCGTGCGCGGCGCCGAGCCGGGCGACGTGCTGGAGATCCGCATCCTCAAGGTCGACGTGCGCTTCCCCATCGCCGGCCAGAGCTTCCGCCCGGGCAAGGGCGTGCTGCCGGACGAGTTCAACTACCAGAAGGACAAGGTGGTGTGGATCGACCTGAAGAAGCGCAGCATCGAGTATGCGCCGGGCGTGGAGGTGCCGATCAAGCCGTTCTGGGGCGTGATGGCGGTGGCGCCGGAGGCCAGCCGCGGCCGCGTCTCCAGCGGCCCTCCGGACGTGTTCGGCGGCAACCTCGACAACCGCGAGCTGGGCGCCGGCAGCACCCTGTTCCTGCCGGTGCAGACCGCAGGCGCGCTGCTGTCGATCGGCGACGGCCATGCCGTGCAGGGCGACGGCGAGGTGTGCCTGTCGGCGGTGGAGACCTCGCTCAAGGGTGAGGTGCAGGTGATCCTGCACAAGAACATGCACCTGAAGCGGCCGCGCGCCGAGACCCCCACCGATTACATGACCATCGGCCTGGATCCCGACCTCAACGAGGCCGCGCGCCAGGCCACCAGCGACATGGTCGACTTCCTCGCCACCAGCAAGGGCATCCCGCGCGACGACGCCTACATGCTGTCCAGCGCCGCGCTGCGGCTGATCGTGGCCGAGGCGGTGGACGGCACCAAGGAAGTGAAGGCCGAGATCGCGAAGTCGATCTTCAAAAGGAAATGACCGCGAAGTCGATCTTCAAAAAGAAATGACCGCGAAGCCGATTTTCAGCAAGCGCTGAACCCCTAGGGGTTCAGCGCCTTCAGCTTGCGCCGCAGCAGGGCGGTGAGCAAAGCGGCGTCGCCGGCGCTGACGAAACAGCGCTTGGGAACGCAGAAATACTGCCGCGGCGCGCTGTATACCAGCAGTGTGCGCTCGTCCTCGCGGAAGCCGTATAGGTCGGCCCAGGCAAACTGCACCGCCTCGGTCTGGCTGCGCACCGACAGGCCATCGTCGTCCCATTTGTAGACGTAGGGCCGGCGCAGCCGCGGCTCGCGGGTGAACTGGGCCTGTGCCTGCATCGGCGTCAGCACCAGGCTGAACAGCAGGTGGAAGGCGCACTGTGCCAGGCCGGCGTAGAGGAACAGCGGCCCCAGGGTCGGCAGCGGCGGTTCCGGCGGCTTGCGCAGCACGATGTATAGGCCGGTGCCGGCCATGGCGATGGCGAAGGCGCTGATCTGCCGCAGCAGCTTGCGGCTGTGGCGGGGGTGCAGCACCAGGGCGGCCTGGTAGTCGGGGAGTTCCAGCTGGACGGGCAGCATCATGGCGGTCGGTTGGGGGGCGCAGGCGCCGCGATCGCGGGCGCCGTCACGAATTTTGCACCAATCGGCCATGCCAGCTGCAGCCGGCCTGCCTACAATGCGCGGCATCGCAACGACCACGCCATCCCCGAAGGGAGCCCCCTTGATCAAGAACCTGCTGCCGCTGGCCCTGTGCGGCTTGCTGGCCGCCTGCGCCGATTCCGCCCCGCCGGTCACCATGGCGCAGGCCGCGCCGGCGCCGAAGATCGGCCTGGCACTGGGGGGCGGCGCGGCGCGCGGCTTCGCCCATGTGGGGGTGATCAAGGTGCTGCAGGGCCATGGCATCGAGCCGGACCTGGTGGTGGGCACCAGCGCCGGCTGCGTCGCCGGCGCCTTCTATTCCGCCGGCTACAGCGGCTTCGACATGCAGGAACTCGCCTTCGCCCTCGACCGCGCCACCGTCGCCGACTGGAGCCTGTTCGGCCGCGGCATGATCAAGGGTGACGCGCTGCAGCGCTATGTCGACAACGCGGTGAAGAACGTGCCGATGGAGAAGCTGAAGCGGCGCTTCGCCTGTGTCGCGGTGAAGCTGCGCACCAGCGAGGCGGTGCTGCTCGATCACGGCGACGTCGGCCAGGTGGGGCGCGCTTCCGCCGTGCCCGGCGTATTCGAGCCGATGCGCATCGACGGCGAGGACTACCTCGACGGTGGCCTGCGCAGCCCGGTGCCGGTGCGCGAGGCCCATACCATGGGCGCCGACATTGTCATCGCCGTGGACGTGTCGAGCGCGCCGGAGACCGAGGCCGGCAGCAAGCTGGCGGTGATGCGCGCCGCCATCGGCATCATGACCAAGGGCCTGCGCGACGGCGAGCTCGGCCCGGCCGACGTGATCATCACCCCGGATCTGAGCGGCATCGGCGCCACCGACTTCGACGACCGCATGCGCGCGGTGCTGGCCGGCGAGCGCGCGGCGCAGGCGGCGCTGCCGCAGATCCGCCAGAAGCTGGCCGCCGCCGGCGTCAGCCTGGGCGACGGCATGTAGCAACGGTGCCGGAGCGCCGGATTTCCGTCGCCGCACCTGGGACCCCCTAAAGGCGTACCGGGCGTTCCTCTGCCGGAACGCTACGGTGATCGGGCGCGGCGCGCGGATGCCGCCGCGCCATGAGCATGATGCCCCCAGCGGTATCCAACCGATCGGGGGCGATCATGAAGACATTCGTTGCTGCGCTGTTTCTCGGCTGCATCTCCACCGCCGCGCTGGCGGACGCGGAAGACCAGGCCGTGCTCAAGGTGTACAAGTTGTCGGTGCCGGGGAGTCAGGCCACCGCGGCCGACCTGAAACCCGAATCGCTGGTGCTTCAACAGAGCGAGATCATCGAGCCGGCGGAGCAGGGCGCCGCGGCGCAGAGCTTCAGCCTGGAGGGCGCGAAGTATTCCTACTCCGCCAGCTACATGCCGCAGACCGACTACGAGAGCTCCTCGGTGCGGCTGGTGGTGGACAGCGGCCGCGCGCCGCATCCCGATGCCTACGACGTGACCTTGCAGTCCGGCCAGACCAAGATCGTCGTCGTCGGCGGCTACGCCATTGCGGTGTCGATGCAGCCGGCGGTGGACGACAGCAGCGGCACCTAGCGGATCAGGCGCGCGGCGCGGCGGCCGGCGCGGCCGCCGCGTAGAGCTTCAGCTCGCGCCCGTCCGGTGCCGGCGTCAGGCGCTCGAAGCGCAGGCCGATGCTCTCCAGCACCCGGCCCGAGGCGTCGTTGTCCTGGCTGGTGATGGCGACGATGCGCGGCAGGCGCAGCACCTCGAAGCCGTAGGCCAGGCAGGCTGCGGCCGCTTCGCGCGCATAGCCGTGGCCACGATATTGCGGCAGCAGGGCGTAGCCGAGGTCGACGTGCTCGAGGCTGTCGCGCTTGAGCAGGCCGCACAGGCCGAGCGGCGTGCCGTCGCGCAGCGCCGCCAGCCACAGGCCGTGGCCGCGCTGCGCGTACATCGCCAGCGGGCCTTCGGCGAGATAGCGGCGCGCGCCGTCGAGATCGTGCACGTTCTTGTCGCCGATGTGGCGCAGCCAGTCCGCGTCGTTGACCAGCTCGAGGATGAAGGGCGCGTCGGAAAAATCCAGGCGGCGCAGCGTCAGGCGTTGCGTTTCGAGTACGTTCAAGCACTTGCACCGATGACTTGATCCTGTGTCGCAGACTAACCGATTTCACACTCCGTTTTCGGGGATAGTAGGCGCCGCGGGGCTTGCGTCACAGTGTCGCGGAACCGGGCTGGCTAGACTGCGGTCCATGCCAAGCCTCGCAGCACCACCAGGCAGGGAGCCACACCGATGAACATGCAAGCCGCCGCAAGCCGCGCCCCGCGCCCGGCGCAGTTGATGCGCCGCCTGCTGGCGGCATTCCGCGAGGAAGCGGCGCAGGCGCAGCTGCCCGAAGACCTGCAGCGCTGGGTGCACGGGCATTTCGCCGAGGGCGAGCGCGAGGCCGCGCTGATGATAGGGTGCGGCGAGCCTGGGATTATGCGCG
>ERZ1034409.170-NODE-170-length-17763-cov-2.797097_pt1 | contig 17763 bp, 11 predicted proteins | sample MGYA00520610_ERZ1034409 | MGnify/ENA primary metagenome ERZ1034409 (study PRJEB33736, sample SAMEA104288480) | Azolla microphylla | place: Ecuador | collected 1982 | study: EMG produced TPA metagenomics assembly of the PRJEB19522 data set (Is there foul play in... | reverse complement strand
CACCGGCGCCAAGCCGGTCGCAGATGATGTTGCCGAGCCGCTCGCGCACCGATTCTGTCAGGACGTCGGGATCGCGCGTCACCCTGCCCTGCTCGAGCAACAACTCGACGATGTATTCGAGATTGCGAATCGAAACCTTTTCGCGCAGCAAATTCTGCAATACGCGCTGAACCTCGCCGAATGTGAGGATCGCGGGCACCAACTCCTCGATCAGGGTGGGGAATTTCTGCCGCACCCGCGCCAACAGGGCCTCGGTTTCCGGCCTGGACAACAGGTCCGCGCCGTGGGTCTTGATCAGTTCGTTGAAATGGGTGCTGGCGACGGTAATCGGATCAACCACGGTGTAGCCGGCCTGTTGCGCCCGGTCTTTCTCCGATTCGGCTATCCATACCGCAGGCAGGCCGAACGTCGGATCCCGGGTGGCCAATCCCTCCAGCCGCAGCCGCTCCCCACCGGGGTTGATCGCCAGCAACTGGTCCGGAAGCAGGATGCCGCCGCCGACGCGTGCCGCCTGGATCCGGACTTCGTACTCGTTACTTCCTTTGCGGGCGATTTCGCGTACGCGCACTGGCGGAAAAACGAACCCGTAATCCAGGGCGTACTGGCGGCGGAATGCCTGGACGCGCCGCATGAACGGACCTTCGTTCTGCCCCAGCAGGGGGACGAGGCCAGGCGCCACCTGCATCTCGATGGGGTCCACCGGCAGCAGACTGGCCAGGTCTTCCGATCCAGCCGGGGCGATCCCTTCGGTCAAAGTCCCGCCGATAACCTCTTCCACGGCAGCCCGCTGGCCGCGGACGGCCAGCATCAGCAATCCGCAATCGACCCCCAGCAGGATCAATATGGGCAACATCGGGATGCCCGGAACGAACAATCCAAGAACCAGGGCCACGCCAACCGTCACCAGGGACTTCGGGTAGCGGGTGATCTGGCGGCTGATCTCCTCGCTGAGTTGGGCGTCGGTTGCGGCGCGAGTGACGATGATGCCGGTGGCGGTTGCGATCACCAGGGCGGGGATCTGGGTGACGATGCCATCGCCAACCGTAAGCAAAGTGTAAAGATTAAGCGCCTGGGTCCATGAAAGGCCGCGCTGTACCAGGCCAACCGACAGGCCACCGACGATGTCGATCAGGATGATGATGATGCCGGCGATGGCATCGCCCTTCACGAACTTGCTGGCGCCATCCATCGCGCCGTAGAAATTGGCTTCCTTTTCGATCTCCGAGCGGCGTCTCCGGGCCTCGTTTTCGTCGATGAGGCCCATGTTCATTTCGGCGTCGATGCTCATCTGCTTGCCGGGCATCGCGTCGAGGGTGAAGCGGGCGGCGACCTCGGCGACGCGCTGTGCGCCGTTGGTCACCACCACGTACTGCACGACGATAAGGATCAGAAACACCACCAGGCCGATGACGTAATTGCCCGATACGACATGGGTGCCGATAGTGGCAATGACGTGGCCAGCATCGCCATGCGACAGGATCAGGCGCGTGGCGGCCACGTTCAGTGCCAGGCGGAACAGGGTGGCAATCAGCAGCAGGGAGGGAAACGTCGAAAAACTCAGCGGCTTGTCGGTATAGAACGTCAAAAGCAGGATCAGCAGCGCGAAGCTCAGGTTCAGCAGCAGCAGCAGATCCAGCAGCCCAGCGGGAATCGGAAAAAACAGCACCAAGAGGATGCCGACGACAGCCAGCACGATCACCAGGTCGCTGCGCGAGCCGAAGGCTTGTTTGAGGAAATTCACGGTCTCTTACCCATTGCTACACCCTTGGCGGCATATACCTTGCGGAGAATCTCCGCCACGCGGTCGTAGTACTGCGTGGGGATCATGCCGCCTATCGGCACGTCCCTAAAAAGCGCACGGGCCAACTCCGGGCTGGCGACGATGCGGACACGGTGCCGGAAGCCCAGCTCGCGGATCGCGCGCGCCATGCCGCCCGAGCCCCTGGCGATCACCTCGGGGGCGGCGGCCTTGCCGCGGCGGTACTTCAGGGCAACGGCGTAGTGCGTTGGATTGGTGATGATGACGTCCGCGGCCCGGACCTTGCCCAGAGCCGCTGCCCGCTTGCGCATCTCGCGCATGGACGCGCGGCGCTTGTTGCGCACCTGCGGATCGCCTTCGCGGCGCTTGATCTCGTCGCGCAACTCGCGGCGGCTCATTCGCATACGTCGACCGAACTCCCATCGCGCGAACACCAGGTCGGCCAAGGCGATGAAAACCGCGACGCCGGTCAGGGTGCCGACCAGCCGCAGCACCTCGCATCGAAAGGCTCCCGGGTATTCGGATACGGTCAACCCGTAGAAGTGTGGCAGTCCCCCGATCATGGCGCGCAGCAGCAGGTAGGCCGCGACGCCGAACAGCAGAAGCTTGACCACCGCCTTGATCAGCTCGAATACGGTGCGGCCGGAAAAAATCCGCTTGAGGCCGGCGGCGGGATTCAAGCGTTCGAAATCGGGCTTCAATGCCTCCGCGCTGAATACGGCGCCGACTTGCAAGAAATTGCCCAGTACCGCGGCGAGCACTGTAAGGGCCAGCAGCGGGCTGAGGATGTACAGGCCATCCTCGCCGATCGCTGCCAACCAGCGTGTGGTATGCGTCACGTCCAGGTGCCGCATGCCGGCCTCCAGCAGCGTCCTGCGCTCCAGCCGCAGAAACCGGTCGAACATCCAGGACGAGAACATGGCCAGGCAGAGCACGGCCGCCAGCAACCCCGCGGCAATGCCGACCTCGGTGCTTCGCGCCACCATGCCCTTGCGGCGCGCCTCTTCCAGCTTGAACGGAGTGGCCTGTTCACTGCGGTCCTGATCGTTGTTCTCGGCCACCCTAGCCTCCGGCCCCGCCATGCAGGACAGCGCCAAAGATATGCCGGGACAACGGCCCCATATATGACAGGGAAAGCATCAGGAGACTCAAGCCGGCGAAGGCCTTGAACGGCAACGCCACGAAGTAAATGTTGATCTGCGGCATCGAACGGGAGAGCACCGCGACGGTCGCGTCGACCAGGAACAATCCCACCACCACCGGCATCACCAAGGCGAGGCCGTAGATGAAAAGTTCACCGGTTTGGGCTATTACGTCCCCAATCAAATCATCTCCGGACGTCAGGAGCGGCAAGGCCTGGAAATTCTCGGCCAACCCGCGGATCAAATCATGGTGGAAATCAAGAACGACGAAGAGCGTTGCCCCGAACATCTCGAGCAGCGTACTGATCAGCGAGCTTTGCAACTCGGTGGAGGGGTTGAGGATCGCCGCCGCGCTGTAGCCGATCTGAAAATCCAGCAATTGACCGCCAAAGCCGAACGCAGCCACCGCAGCACGTAATGCCGCACCGATCAGCGCGCCCTGCAAGCCAGCGGCTGCCGCCAGCAGGGTCAACTGCCCCACCCCGATGCCGCCCGAAGGTATCGGACCTGCGGCGGGTGCGGCGACGACGAGCGAAAACAGCAATACGAACATCACCCTAGCCAGGGCCGGAACGCCGGCAAACCCCAGGACCGGCGATAGCAGCATGATGCCGGCGAAGCGGCATGCCGCAAGGAACACGGCCAACATCCATGCAGGATCCAGGTCGATGGTCACAGCCGGCCGGCAGGTCTCAGTGGACTAATTGCGGAATGCTGGAGATCAGTTTGGCGCTGTACACAACCAGGCGCGACAGCATCCAGCCGCCGCCGACCAGCAGGGTCAGGAAAATCGCCACCAGCTTGGGCACGAACGTGAGCGTCATTTCCTGCAATTGAGTCACGACCTGGAAGACGCTCACCAACAAGCCGACCAGCATGCTCACGCCAATGATCGGTGCCGCAACCCATACGGCCGTCCACAACATCTGATGCATCAGTTGCAGGGCTACGTCGGTGGTCACGGAGAATATTCCTGTCAGTGAATGGTGGGCGGCTGCAAGCCACCGTTGGATTTGCTCCGGCCCTGCTTGTAGAGCGCAAGGAGCGCGGGGCCTTGCGCCATCCCGCTGCCGAGGATCTTTTCGACAATGGCGTCGGCGCCGGCCGCATCTCCCTTGGCGTCGAGGAGCAGGGAGCGGGCGTAGAGCGCCGACGGCGCCTGGGGATTCAGTCGCAGCGCCTTGCGGATTGAAAGCTCGGCCTCGGTGTGGCGCCCGGCCAGCACCTCCAGTACTGCCAGGGTGCCGTGGTTGTCGGCGAAGTTACGGTCCACCTCCATCGAGCTCTCCAGCGCCGAGCGGGCTCGCGCCAGGTCGCCGAGCAGGATGCAACTCCAGACCAATCCGTGCCAGGTGCCGGGGTGGTCTTTCATCTGCTCCACCGCTTTTTCGAAATACCGACGAGCCAACGGCACGTCCCGACGCAGCAGCGCCGCAAATCCCCGTCCCGACCACGCGCGCCCCAGGTCCGGCGCCCGGCTGAGTGCCTGGCTGAAATGCGCTTCAGCGGCACCGGCATCCTGCGTCGCCAATGCGCAGGAGCCGAGTACCAGGTGTGCCTCCCAGCGCCGGGGATCAACCTTCAGAAGAGCCTGCGCCTCGGAGGCGGCCAGCGCCTCCCGTTCGGTGTCGAGCAGCAGCAGCGCTCTCAGGGAGGCGCCGTCGACGTCTCCTGGATTTGTGCGGAGATAGCGATCCACGCCCGCCAGCGCTCCGGCATAGTCCAGCGTCTGATAGGCGGCCTGGGCGCAGTGCAATTCGAACTGGGGCAGCGACGCCCGAGCAGCGGGAGCGATGCCTTCGAGCAATTCCCGCGCTTCCCTGCCGCGGCCCTGATAGATGCGAGCCATCGCCAGGTTAAAGCTAAGCTCCGGCTGAGCTCCAACCTGAGCAATCAGTCCTTCGAACAGCAGCGCCGCCTCGTCGAGGCGCGACAGTGCCAGCAGCACATTGCCGCGAGCGCCCAGCAGGCGGGGTTCGTTCGGCAGGCCTTCCAGCGCGCGATCCAAAACCTGCAGTGCCTCCTCGCCGCGGCCGACTTCCGTTGCCGTAGCTGCGAAATCCAGTGTCAGCGGGAGATTGCCGGGATCCCTCACCAGGTACCCCCGCAGGCGCTCGAGACGGGCTTCTCGCTCAGCCAGGTTCATTGTCCGGCGCTCAATGGCTCTTGCCTGGGTCGGCGGCCAATTCCAGGAGCGCGGAACCACCTGCGTGCGCCTCGGACTGGGCCGCGCGGGGATCTTTACGCATCTGCTCGGACAGAGTTTTTGCCCGGCCGTAGAACAGGTTGTCCGCCTCCACGCGTCCAAGTATGGTTTCGCACAATGCCTGCGCCACTTTGAGATGCCCCAGGCGCGCCTCGGCCAGGGCGGAGTAGTACAGAGCCGGCGGATGCAGCGCAGCACCTTTCGATAGGGGGGCCCAAACCTCGAGAGCCGCGCCGTTCCCGCCGCGGTCGAAGTGTGTCATGCCCAATTGGAACCGCTCGTTCGTCGCATCTGGACGCTGGCGCAGAACGCCTTCAAACGCCACCTGCGCCCTGGACCATAGCTTCAAGCGAGCATAGATCGCGCCAAGCAACGCCAGCGCATCCACGTGCAGCGCACCGCCGTTGCTGGCCAAAAGCTTGGTTCGGGCCAGCGCCTGGTCGAAGCGCTCCTTTTCAAAGTCGAGGCGCGCCAGGGCCAGCAACTCGTCCGGCTCGAGGGATTCCATGTTCATTTGCTCGATTCGCTCCATCTCGGGGCCCAAGAGGCCCGGCCGGCGGTCAGCCGCCGCTTTGCATGTAAAGATAGCAACCATCGGCGTCGACCACCGCATGCGGCGGCGTATCGGGGCAACGGTCCTCAGTATCCGGTACGCCGTCACCGTCCGAGTCTTCGGGGCCAAGACAGCGATTGCCGCTGGGATCAACGGTACAGCCGCGCACCGGTCGAGCGACCCGGACGATGGCCGCCGGCGGCTCAGGCGCCGCCGGAACCACCGCGCTCTCATCCGAGATCGCCTGCGGCGGTAACGATGAGAACTGGGTCGGCGGAGTGCGCGCCGAAGAAGCGTCCGAGCTGACGAAGTTGACCCGGTAACTCAATCCAAGCGTGTATATCCAGTCGGATGGATACTTGCCGGCCCCCGGCAGCGTGGCGGTGTTGTCGTATTCCCTGCGATAGCTGGCATCGCCGCGCAGGCTCAATGGAATATCCAACGGGCTCCAGATCAGGCCGCCACCGCCGCGAGTCAGAGGCACATCGGCGTGCCGGCCGTTATAACTGCTTTGCACCCAGCCCGCCCCGCCGGATAGAAATGGCGTCAGCGACTGCTGCGGCAAGAGCTTGAACAGCCCTTGCAGGCTCGCGCCGCGCTCGCTGGCCCGCAGGCCGCCGGCAGAGGGCTCCCATTTGCGAGTCTCCGAGAGGGCTTCCAAATCGAAGTACTTTCCCAGCGGCGTACCCAGCGTCAGCTGCGCACCATAATCGTCCCTGGCATTGAGGCCGCCGCGGGGCGCGCTGTAGTAGACGCCGGGAAAAATATAGAGGCTGTCGAAGGCGCGGCGATCTTCGCCATCGGCGGCTATCGAAAACACGGCAAACGCCGACCAAGCCGCAATGCAGCTAGCTCCGGCGCGGCGAGCCGCGGCGCCCGACGTAACTCGAAGTACCATCCCCGATGTCCTGAAGCGTATTCCCCGACTGCAGTGTAGCCGTTTTACTCCGAAAGAACGTGGAGCGCCTCACAAAAAAATATCCCAATGGCATTTTCAGCAGCCTCGGCTACTGGCGCACCCGCCTCGAATAGGAGTACCTTGCGCAGGACCACCCGCAGCCGATGTGGCGGGACTTCAGGGGATTTTTCGCGATGCCAATTTTGTCTTCGTCCGCGCTGGGGGCGCGGGCGCTGCTGCGTGCCGCCGCTGTCTGCGGTCCGCTTTTCCTGAGTGCTTGCAGCGGTCACACCGGGGGTGCCGACACGTCAAGCAGCGGGGGAGGTTCCAACAACAACCTGCTGAAGGACAGCTATGCGGTTCTCGGTCCCATTTCCGGGGCCAAAGTCAAAATCTCGGATCTCAGCGGCAAGCAGCTGCTGACCGGAACCACAGCCGCCTACGACGAGTCACGCGATACGCAAGAGACCGGCGGCAAGCGGATTTTGCGCAGCTATGCCGATGGCCGCCAGGTGGGCCAGATCACCGTCACCGCCGACTCGTCGGTGAAAATCGATCCGAAAGGCCTTTACGTCATCGAAATCGATGGCGGGATCGACTGCGACCCCAACGACGACGGCGTCATCGGCGACGGCGAAGGCGCAGAAGGTCCCGCCTTCCTCGGCAGCTTCCGAGCGGTACTTCCAGGCAGCAGCCTGACGGCTGGCGGCGTTCGGGTGAACGTGCTGACCGAACTGGCCTTTGCCGGCGTCGCCGCCTCGACCAGCACCGATACCATCATCGCGCGCTTGAATCGGCTGGCCGCTTATGTGTTCAAGGATGGCGCAGCAGGCGACCTCAACGGTGACGGCAAGGTCGACTACCTCGATTTTCTGGCCTACGACCCGACGGTGCTCACCGCTCCAGGCAGTGCTGCCCCGGTACGCGCGCAGGATGCGCATCTTCGCATCGCACCGCTCCTGGCGCAGCTGCTCGCACTGAAGAATGGGCAGGGCAACACTTACCTGGACCAGCTCCGGCTGGGAGGTGGCGTGGCCACCAGCGAGGACTTCATGGTGGCCCACTTCGGGGATGCCAACAAGGACGGCCTGGCAAACGTCTTCGAAGATCCCCAGACCAACGATACCGACTCGGATGGCAAGGTCGACGCGGTGGATTCCGACATGGATGGCGACGGCATTCCGAATGACCTCGAACTCAAGCTGGGCCTCAACCCCTGGGTCCCCGACTCCAACGGAGACGGCAAGGGCGATGGCAATGAGGATAGCGACGGCGATGGCCTCAGCAACATCGACGAGATCAACAAGTACAAAACCGATCCTACCAATCCGGATTCGGACGGAGATGGCATTGACGATGGAGACGAAGTCAAGTACGGCCTGAATCCATTGGACGCCACTGATGCCGCCAAGGACGCTGACAACGACGGCCTGACCAACCTCGAGGAAATAGCCACTTACAAAACCGACCCGACAAAAGCGGACACGGACGGCGATGGCCTTACCGACGGAGACGAGGTCAAGGTCTTCAAGACCGATCCACTCAAAGTCGACACCGATGGCGACGGCCTCACCGATGGCGAGGAGGTCAACGTCTTCGGCACGAATCCGACCCTGGCGGATACCGACGGGGACGGCATATCCGACGGCGACGAAGTGAAAGGCTTCAAGCTGTACGACGGCGTGACCGTCGTGCACACAGACCCTCTGAACGTCGACACCGACGGGGACGGCATCTCCGACGGGCTGGAGAAGCAGGTGCAGGACCAATTCGCCAAATATCCGCACCCCGACAACGCCAAGGCCTGTTTGACGGGACCGCTAAACCCCAACAACGCCGCGGCCAAGCCCAATCTTGGCGGACTCGAGTTTCTGGCCGCCGGCCTCACCGAAGCAGCCCTGGAAGCCGACCCTGACGGTGATGGCAAAGCGACCATAGAGGAGATCTGCAGGGGCACGAATCCGAACTCCAAGGCCGACACCTTCCAATATGCTTACGAGGCCCCCGATGGCAGCCTGAAGCCGGAATTTGCCGCGATGCAACAGGCCGGTTATGTGTATGTGCCGGGCGGCTGGGACGTCGATGGTGACGACACTGCCGAAAGCGGCTTCTTCATCGCCGCTTACGGTGCGCGCGACGCCGGCTCGCCGATTGCCACAGCGCATGCCGTAACCGATTTGCTGCAAGGGGCGCAGGTATACGACGCCGTCAAGACGACGTACTCGGCACGCCTCTGCAACGGCGGCGCACAGGGCAAGGATAGCGACACCAGCGATGCCACGGGATCGTGCCGCGGCAACCAGTATGGAGCGTCCGGCACGCAATCGATCAGCGGCACGACGGTGGACCAAGCGTCGTTCTCGGCTGCAGGAGTGCCGTATACCGGCCTCTCCTGGCTGGAGGCTCGCGCGTCGCTGCTCGAATCAGCGGTGGATAAAAGCAAGGCGCAGGGCGGCCCCTACCCGGTCGACCTGCCCACCGAAACGCAATGGATGCAGCTGGTACAGACCGCCGTCAACAACCCTGCCAACTGGACTTCCGGAACAGTTGGAACCGGAGCCGTATTCCGAGGCCACTCCGACGGCACCCCGGTCGGCGTATTGGGAATCAGCGACACCAGCGACCTTTATTCGGACACCGGCAACTCCAGCACCAATGGCCCGGATCAAGGGCGTTTCATGGTCATTGCCAACGGCATGGTCACACGCGACTTCACGCTTCCGCTCGGGTACGCAGTGAAGGTCTGGGATCTTGCAGGAAACGCACCCGAATGGACGCGCGGGATCATCGGATCCGTCGCCACGACCAGTACGGCGGGAACTCGCGCCGGCGGCGACCGCTTTGCGGACGGCCTGAACGAATTGTTCGACTATGATGGGACAAATCTATCCGGGTTGACCGGCAAAATCACCAATATGCCGGCATGGCTGAAGCCTGCAATCACAGCCAAGGATACTGTGCTGACGAGGATTCTGGGCGCCGGCATTTACAACGATGGGTCGCCGAACAGCGATACCGATGGCGATGGGGTCAGTAATGGCTCGATCGATTCGTTTGATGTCGGCTACGGAGCCAATGGCTACGTAGACCATTATTCGGCCGTGCTTCGTGGCTCATTCTATTCAGCGGGATCGAATTCCGGTGTTGCCGGGATGGATTTTCAGAACGGAGTCAGTCGAAAAATACCCTATGCCGGGTTTCGAGGCGCGAGGTAAGGCCGCTTCAGCTCCCGCGGCGGGAAGATGGAGCCCCAATATGGATATGAGGCCGCGCAACCTCCGACGCAGTCGGAGGTGAGAATCCGGAAGGCGAAAAACAACAAAGCCCCGCGTTGGCGGGGCTGATATGTGCCGCTGAAAGTACATTGGTGCGCCCGGAAGGATTCGACGAATTCGTCAGGAACGAATTCGGACCGCCGCAGGCGGGCCCTCGCGAAGCGAGGGTTCGGCCCATGGATGGGCCGAACAACCTCCGACGCAGTCGGAGGTGAGAATCCAGAAGGCAGAAACAACAAAGCCCCGCGTTGGCGGGGCTCATATGTGCCGCTGAAAGTACATTGGTGCGCCCGGAAGGATTCGAACCTCCGACCCCCTAGTTCGTAGATATGTTTAGATGCCATATCTCTTATTTTTCGATTTTACTTTAATCCGCATAATACAACATTAATATACATAACTTATTTTAAAGACAGATACTTAGTAATATCCTTGAATATATAGTTTGTTATCTGATCGATACAATCAAAATTATTTGCCTAACAAAATTCTGCATCGTGTTAGACTGCGCTGAAGCCATTGTAGCGCAATCCAGTGCCCGGCCACACTCCCCTCTCCACCGAGCAGCTCATCGAAGCGCTCCGGCCGAAACGATCGGCGGATGGGGCATTTGAGAATGGCGATCTGGTCGCGGCAGAGTTGGAGCATCTGTACGCTTGCCACCCCCACGAGCTCGAAGTGGTCGGGATCACTCACCCCGCCGTCTCAGGGGCAGTTCTGGCATTTCGGAACGCATCTAGGCGGACCCCAGTTAAGGACGGCCACAGGCTCGGCGCCGACTTGGGCCGATTCCCAATCTGGGCCGCTTTCATCCCCGGGGAGGGTCGCGAGCCGTGGGGCGTTCGGACGTTACGCCTTCCGATACTGATCCTGGCTGTAACCGACGGTCGACGAAGCTTGCCCCAGCCGGGGCAAGGCGACCCGGCCGCGGGCCTGAAAGACAACCTCATAGGCCTATGCAAGCTCACCTGGGCCTGGCGGGGCGGCCGCGTCCGGTCGCTTCAGCCGAATCGGTACGAGGACATCCGGAAATACGTCCTCGCCGGCCTCCAGCTAGAGCCGGGGCCCGCCGCTAATCTGGAAGCCGGTGATCGGCTCTCTCAGGCGGCCGTCGACGCCCTGCGTTCCGCGGTCAAATCAGTCAATCGTTACCTCCGAGGAAATGTTGGGGGCTCAACAGTTCAGCCCCCACCCCCTCCTCCGGTGCCACCCCCCGGTCCAATTCCGCCTCCGGCGCCGACGCCGCCTGGCGGAAAGCCAATCCGGCCGACCCGGGATCCAGACGAACTCGAAGACTACGGCAATTTTGGACCGTACGAACCCACCATACCCAGGTCGTCCGGCGGTCGGCGCCGGAATTTCGCTTCGCGCGACACCCCACCCGCCGATTTGGCGGATGGCCCCGAATATGCTTACGCGCCGGATCAAGCCTCAACCGGAGAGGTCGACGACCGCCCTGACCTCCGCAAAGATCGAAATCCTAGAAAAGAGCCCCCGGTCCCTCGCCGGGACGGACAAGAAATCAGCCGCCGCGCGGCTATTGTTGGTCACTGGCTGCGGTTACGCGACCGCCTGGCAATGGGTAGCGACTATGCCCTGGTCACCGACGAAGCCATTGTCACAACACGGGTGCTGCTCGGGATTGGCGAAGAGTCCGTTGATCCAGCGCAACTTCAGGCAGCCATCGAATTATTGGTCGGGCTCGCGACGTCCCGCGGTCATGTCGTGCTCGAAGCAACGCAGATAGGATCTAAAGCCCCCTCTTTGAAGGCTCCGCTGGTGGTCCGGCCCGACCTGCAGAGCTGGGCTGGAGTCATTCCTACCCTGCATCGGCATCCATGGAAACCCAAAACCGCAATCGAGCGGGAGTGGGTTCATCCGTGCGCTGCATTCATTGAGCTGCCGTTCCCGTCAGAGATTCTCCGGCTCATCGAGAAACTCGAGTCTATTTACCCCAGGGAGCAGCAGAGCCAGCACCTGCTTCCGATGCATGGTGCGGCGATCCAAAAGGCGCGGAAAGAACTGATCTGGCTCTTGAGAGATCAAGTCTCTCCGCGCATCACCGAACCCATGATCCGCGGATTCCTGCCTGCATCGGTATTCGCTCAGTCCCAGACGCGCCAGCTGTGTCAAATGATCACCGGAGAAAGCCTGGGCTTCTCGGTTGCCCCCCTTCACTATTACGCCATTTTGCAGCTTGAATTCGACGAGCTGTATCGGAAGTGCCTCAGCAAGCTATTTCCTTCGCTGCGGAAAATCCCGGTCACCGCAAAAAAAGGGGCCTACTTCGGTGCACCACTAGCCGTCTCAATTGATGAAAAGGTTAGAGGCGCAGTAATCAGCCTGCGCCGGGAGGCCGAAAGTAGCCGGCGGCACCTGGCCGAGATGCACGCGGCTTCCGCAAGAGCACAGATACGCGCCCAGATCGACACCGTCAATGCAATGACGACCTATAGCGCGTCCATGTACATCGCGGCGATGGCTCATCGAAACACGTATTGGCTGGAAAAACTGACCCGTCGGCATTTCGATCGGGATTTGCGGATCTGCGTCGATCGGGACAAGGTCTGCGACGCCGGCCACGTCGCCCGGGTTTGCGCCCTGACGGATCTGGTTTTCAATCAAATCGATCAGCTCATCGAGTGCTATGACGGCCTGCGCAAGAGTCTGAGGGCCTTATCGCCGGAGCTCGACGAGCGAGTCGTCCGCCCAACATTGGCCCGGATTGACGATGCGATCTCGGGCGAAGGACCGCTGTTTCTGGCGTTCAATATGATGCGCGGCCCGAAACCGGTGGATCGGGACTGGCTCAAGGAGAATTTTCCACAATGGAAGCTGCCCGCGCACGCATTTCGCCCTCGCCTGCGCCACCAGCTCACGGCACTGGGTGTTGAAGCCTACGAAGTTGACATGCAGCTCGGGCATTTTTGGGGACATCAGCCGTTTTCGGCCAACTCGGAGCGCTCGGTAGTCGATTTCGCGGCCGGGCTTCGGCCCAAAATAGCTGAGCAAATGAAAAGAGACGGGTGGGCTCTGCTGAAATTTCAGCCAATGGAGGGACGTCAACCGAATCCAGCCGCCCTTGAGATCGAGCCCCCCCGCCAGCTCAGCCTCGAACCTTACGAGGCGCAGCAGCGTGAACACGACCAATTGGCCAAACGTCGCGGCGTTGCGCGCGCAGCATTTTTCGATCCGCCCAAAGACGACATCAAGGGCCGCTATCGGTTAGACCTTCACCGGCTCCTGATAAGCCGCGAAATTGAAACCGCGCTGGGGCAGCTGGTGGAAGGCTATTCTCCCGCAGCCCCCGGGAATGGTATCGCTTTTGACGATGCGAAAGTCCGGTCGCTGCTGGGAAAGGCACTCGGCAAGGTCAAGGTCGGGTTTGCGGCGGAACTGGCGACCAAAATGGTTAGGAAACGCCTGTCAAAGTTGGCGTCAGATCACCATTGGGAAGTGAAATTACCGCCGCCCCTGAAAGAGCTCCCGGTCCTCCCGTCTCCGATCGACCTCCACTGTCTTTCCGCCTATCAGACGCTGAAGCTGCTCCGGGTCGATTTCATCGATCGATTTCCCGCTTTTGAGGAGTTCGCCAAGGTGGTGGATGGCGCGACGCGGACGTCTTACCTGCAGTTTCGCCTCGCGATCAATTTGAGCCTGGATACCGGCCTGATCGATCCCTGGCAGATCGGTCAATGCGTGTCCCGTATTCGGCAATGCCGGGCGCCGCAAAAAGGGCTGGGTATGGTGCTGGTTCCGATACGCGCAAACCCGGATCGCCTGCGCGATGAAACCGTCGCGCTAGGAGGCGCGACCGCACTTGCCGGGCTTGCGCTTTATGAGCATCTTCGGCCCGCCAAGAGTTCCGAAGAGCGTCCAGCCGATTTCTCCATGGCCTGGTTTGACGTTGCCCTGGAAAAGCTGCTCTTCGCCTGTCACTGGATCGTGCACCCCGCGGAAAAGCACTCAACGGCGGACATCCTGCGCGCGATCGTCAAATTGGGGCAACGGCTTGAATTGCCCGGGTATGTGTGGGGAGCTCGCAGCGAGACCAACTCCTCCGCATCACTGCCGATCCATCGGATGCTGAGCATCTTGGATGATTGTCGCCACCCCGCCGATCCTGCTACCCGTGCATCTCCTCCAGTAGTACCCGGACCGCGTGCCGCCGGCGTGGCGGTGGTGCCTCTGGAGCACCTATTCAAACAGCTTGTGACTCTCGTCAATCAATACAGCGGCGAGCGCAGCGCCGTGACCCCGGCGGACCGAAAAAACGGTCTGATCGAATCCTTGAAAGCCTTTCTGGAAACCACTCAAGAGCTTTCCTTGAACTCCAATCTGGTCGTGAAGATGCTGGGCGAATGGTGCCTGTACCTGGCGACCGAGAAAATGCCTGCCCCCATTCAGCCAAAGACAATCGAGAACCAGTTGTATGGCATCGGAAATCGCCTGATCAAAGCTCTGGGCGGCCGATCATTACTGGACATGGAGTCCCTGGAACTGACCCATTGCATCGGACTCGTTGCTCGAGAGGAAGGCTCGATCCGGTCCAAGACGCACAATGAGCGCCTTGGCTGGATCCGAAGTTTCTATGCATTCTGTGCAGGCCATTACGACCTCGCCGAATGCGAGCAGTCGGAAGTCCTGACCATGAGCAGCCAGGATGCCAGCATCGACCCTTCGATCGTGTCCGAAAGGGAATTTCAGCAACTCCTGACGATTTTCGATCGCTGGGGAGCCAATACCGGGCCAGATCGCTTTATCGATCAAACCGTCGCCCTGACACCGCATGTGATCCGGGCGTGCCGGGCAATGGCCATCCTGATCTTTAGGGTCGGATTGCGCCCAATCGAGGCGCGCAGGATCCGCTTTTGCGACCTGCGCCAGATTCTGCTTAACTGGTACGTCTATATTCGGCCGAGCCAATTTGGCCCCCTGAAAACCCTGGGCTCGAAACGATTTCTCTGCCTGACGGAGTTGCTGCGGCCGGAGGAGCTGACGTTCATTCTCTCTGTTCACGCCGAAAGTCAGAGACTCGTCGGCGATAGAGGGCCTCTGACACCGACCTTCTGCGATCCGCGCCAACCCGAATTCCCGATCGAAAGACGTGTTGTCGGCGCGCTGATCGGATCGGGCTTGCAAGCGGTGACCGGGGATCCACGGGCACGGGTCTACTGGATGAGGCACGGATTCGCGCATTACGCGGTCACCGTTTCCGCGCTGCCGGACTCCTGTGGCGAGAACATCGCCACCCGGCTGACCCTGAATGCTGATATGTCACGGTTGCCTCAACGGCTGCCGCTGGCGTCCCGATTGATGGGACACGTGCGCCTAGGCACGACGTTCTGCTACTACTTTCATCTCAACGAGATCGCAGCTTCTTATCTGGCGACCTCAAGGGCAGAATCGCGTACGACGAGCGTACAGGCCTATATATATGGAGTATCAGACAACCTTTATCGGCAGCGTCTCCACAGCGCCCGATCCAAGGTCAAATGGAAAAGCCCGGCCAACATCGATCTCTTATGCAGATCCACCGGCGAGCTGTCTCAACTTATAGTCGACCAGCCGTCCGATGGCATGGATATCCCTCCGCTGCCAAGCATCTCGGCACGCGAAGCCACCCTGAGCATTCGCGGTATTGCCGACCTCATCTGGCAGATTCAGAAGCGAAAGGTGACCCCTTCGGCCGCGATCGCACAATGGGGGGTACCCGCGGGCGCAAGCGAAGGGTACCGCGAGCGGATTACAAATTTGGCGGATGCTGTGGGGCTGTCCAACCTATTTCCGGAAAAAGACGGTGATACGGAGATACCCGCCATACCCATCCTACGGCTCAGTGAAGCCATCGATCTCGCGGGCAGTTTCGACCAGCATCTTGAAGGCAATGTCGAACATCTGAGCGCCGCCTTGGATCTGTTAATCCAGGCGATCAGGTGGAAAAAGCCCCTGAAGATCGAGTTGCGCAGCAGAGAACAGATCAACCTGGCTATGGGTTTGCTGGATTTGCTACACATTACCTATTTGAATCGGCACACCGACAAGCCAGCCATGTTGGGTGGTCGACAGGCATTTCCACAAACCTATGACTTGGACATTGATCTTAGGCAGATCCAAGTAGCCCTGTTGGCAGCACGGATATTCCTTGACCTGAAGTACCCGGAAGCCTGGCATTAGTTCCAGTCGCAGGGTGAGTCCAGTACTAAGCGCATCTTGTCACCCGCCAGGTTGACATGGCGGCACTCGACAAAAAGTGTGGTTCTAACCTCACACATTTTGTCCGACACAAAACTTATTTCTCTCTTTCAGCGCTCTTTTCTTGGATTGCGAATGCAGCTCGGGCAGGCTTGATGCGGGTATCAACCAGCCAATAAACATGAGCAGCTTGAAACACGCAAACTTCCAACTCTATGGTGAGCTCATCATCATCAAGAACAATCGCGACAAAGCACATCGGCTCTTCGATTCGCTCGATGGCATCACCCAAGAGCTCTTTCAAGAGACCCTTGGGATCGCAATGAATGTCCAGGGAGGCGTCTTCACAATTGGCGTCTCGTCGGCTGTGCCTTGGACATCGACACTTTCCCTGAAAGCTGCCAACATCATGCGCACCCTGAAGCATCTTTTGGAAACCCCGGTTTCCGATATTCGAGGCCTGGGATTCAACATCGAGAACGGCCCGCAAGGTCCGGACCGAACAGATCACGGCGCGGCGCAAGGCTCCGAACCTGAGAACCACCCGATGCGGAACGCCCATAATGATGCGACTGGCATAGACATGCTAGAAGGAGCAGCAAACCCCGATCGCGATGCCAACGAGGCCAGAAGTACCCCGCCTTCGGAGTTCAGACCTAGCGCCAACCTAGAGCGGGTTGCACTTTTTGTGGAGAAAGCACAACGGAGCGCGCGGGCTTTGGGCCAGGACCGCATCGCTTTGAAGAGCGGCGGGGAAAGCGGTGTCACGAGCCCTTTTCTTCATCGCATCCCCGACGAGCCGCCTGGCCCTGCGTACGATGAAGGGGTCGATTGCGAGCTTCTGATCATGGTTACGGGCATCAAACAAGCGCCGGCACTACTCGAAGTCGATATCCGAAAGAACGGGGGCGAGGAGATGGACGTTAGGGCTAAAATTCCAGTCACGGGAGAGGCCGCAGGCGAAGCCATACAAGCGCTACTGAAAGCACGAGAGCTAAAGGTGCAGGCGCGGATGTTCAGTGCTGAGAAGCTTAGAAAATACGAAATCGATGGCAAATCGCTGCTCTCTGCACTGAAGAATGACATCTGAAATCGACTTGGACATTTTCAGCGTCGACACGCCAACAATGAAGCCGAGCCACGCGGGAATACGCCCGCCACCGCGATGGAACTGCAGGATGGCGTTGGCGCCGCCATCATGGCGGCCGCCCACTTTCACAGGTCCCGGGATCATCTCGTCACGATCCGCCGCGGGCTCGCCAGCGTAACCCTTGCTTGGTATCACCGATGCGCACGCGGTCAATACCATTCCCGCGCCGCCCGAGCGCCAGCGCACGCAGTTCAGCTCGGTCTGCGTAACGGTGCAGTAAAGGCTTGCAGCTGCTCCTTGAGGGTGTAGACGGTGGCCAGGATCCGGTTCGCGTACAACGGTTCTTCCGAGCGCCGCTCACCGCAGGCATGCAGACACTGCCGATTGCCCTGCGACAGATACAGCGATCCCTTGATGATCTGCTTGCCGTCGGCATCCGCCTCGCGGAATTCGAAGGCGCGGACGTTGCAGATCAGGTCGCTGTAGAGCTTCATGACGTGGAAACGGTAGAAGACGATGATCGCGTTGGGCTGGTGTTCCCGCACCGCCGCCTAGTACGCCACACCATGTCCATTGCCACCGGCTGTCGGTGTTAGCGGCGACGTAAATCCGCGCATAAACGGCGGCAAGAGATGGCGTGCGGAA
>ERZ1034409.169-NODE-169-length-17795-cov-22.514713_pt1 | contig 17795 bp, 21 predicted proteins | sample MGYA00520610_ERZ1034409 | MGnify/ENA primary metagenome ERZ1034409 (study PRJEB33736, sample SAMEA104288480) | Azolla microphylla | place: Ecuador | collected 1982 | study: EMG produced TPA metagenomics assembly of the PRJEB19522 data set (Is there foul play in... | reverse complement strand
CCATAGAAAACCTAGTCCATAATGATTGCTTTGACTATTTCTCCTGTATTCACTTCCTCTCTACTATCTATTCAGAATATGTCATTGATTTTTCCTACAGTTCCTATCTCATCTATTATTCCTGCTATTCTTCCCAAGTGCTCCAAGTTATTACTCTTAAACTCTTATTTTCGGTAATTTATATTTCTGGGTATTTCTATTTAGTTCAAGCTTATTTATATTCATCTTCTCATCTTTTACCCTGAATTTATTGTCAATACTTACGAGTTCCAAGTCGTTGGTAATTTGTATTGTATTGTCTATTTTTCTTACTATTTAAAGTATGTGTTTACTACGTAGCTTTTTGTAATTACCTTATACATGTATATGTAATACAAAATGAAGTGCGAAATCTGGGGTAAAGTAATTAGCCGCCAAAAATGTGATTATTGACTTGATCAAGGATAGGCTTTTTTTAACATTGGATTTGCTGATGTGATCGCTCTTTCAAATTAAACAGATTTTCTGAGGGTGATGGCTATTTTGGAATAAACAATAAAAACAAAATAACAACTAATAATATATATATAAATCTAAAAACCTGGTCAGGGGTGACCAGGTGCTAGCGAATTCAGAAGTTTCAAGTTGTTAAGATTAACTACGTGATTGAAAGTCAATAACTAAGGTGGATACTAAAACACACAAGTTCAGCATTTTCTCGTTTTTCCTCTTACGGATTTGGCGCGACTATCAATAAGAGTCGGAATACCACTGTAAGTTGTATATGCTAAAACTTGCTTGGGCTAATAACGGGGGACACTTATGTCATTGCCCGGTTGCTTGTTTTTCTTCTGTGTCCTTATGAATATAATCTAGCAAACCCTAATTAAGATACGATCACTTGTTTACTAAAGTTGACTTTTTGTTTCATTTAGCAACATTGGGGACTCGGGACTGGGTAATAAATTTTTCTAATTACCAATTACCAATCACCAATTACCAATCCCACATAATTCCTGTATTGTTGAAATGGTCAGTAACAATGCGGCCAATATTGTCTATCTGGGCAATTTCTGCAACTGAAAGTTTGATTTCTGCGGCTTTGGCGTTGTCTTTTGCTTGTTCGGGATATCTCGCACCCGCGATCGCATTTGTTTGGGGTTGGACAATTAACCAGGCCAATGCTAACTGCGCTAAACTACAATTATGATTTTCGGCTATGGGCCTGAGTTGGTCTAATGCCTGTTGAGCACGTTCAAAGTTTTCTCGTTGAAATAACCTATTTTTGGCTCGGTTATCTTCTGGATCAAATTTATGACCAGGTCCAAATTTACCAGTTAACAATCCTTGGGCTAGAGGTGAATAAGCCAAAATAGAAATATTGTTTTCAATACAGTAGGGCATGGCATCTGTTTCTACATTCCGCCAAAATAAGGAATAAGGTGGTTGTAAACTGTCAATAGTTCCATATTGGGAGGCTTCTACTATTTGTTGACGGGAAAAATTAGAAACTCCAATGGCACGAATTTTTCCTTGTTGTTTGAGGTGATTTAAGACACTCATTGTTTCTTCTATAGGTACAATTTCACTGTTGAAAGAACCAGCAGGCCAATGAATTTGGTAAAGGTCGATGTAGTCGGTTTTCAGATTTTTCAGCGAACGTTCACAAGCTTCAATCACTTGTTGATATTTGAGATGATTGGAAAAAACTTTTGTGGCATATTCGACGTGCTCGCGCACATCAGACAAAGTTTCAGCTACAATCTGTTCAGAATGTCCATTACCATAAACTTCCGCAGTATCTATGGTTGTAATTCCAGCCTCGTAACCAGCACGAATGGTTTTAATCGAGTCAGCATCTTCAATTCCCACCCACATTCTTTTGCCGGCTTGCCAAGTTCCCATTAGAATGGGTGAGATTTGGACGGTGGATCTCCCTAGTGTTCGTTTTTGCATAGTTTTTCTCTACTTCTTTTCCCTGGTTAGTATGAAAACCCAAAAGGCAGGAGGAAAGATTGTTTTGGAAACTAAGTATTCATTTCCTCCAGTCTCCACTAGTTTTACATTTTAACCGTCTTCAACTTAAATAAAATCAGAGTTACAGTAGATGCTCATGGAATTAACTACCATTTTTCATGCTCTTAAAGAATGGGCAGTAGCCGTAAATGCGTTGGAAAGGGGCCAAACAATTATGTTACTTCGTAAAGGAGGTATTCATGAACGAGGAGGACGCTTTCAGCTTGCACATCAGCAGGTTCTGCTCTATCCTACTTATGAGCATCAACAATCTTTTATGCTCAAGGCTGAGTATGTAAATCTTGTCTGTCCAGTCACATCAGGATGGCATCCAGAAACAATTCGCATCGGTAGTTGGGCAGAAATTACAGATATTTTGCCAGTTGCGGATGAGTCTATTGTCAGTGATTTACTACTTTTTAATATTTGGAATGAGTATTTTATTAGCGATCGCCTAAAATGGAAAGCACGTCAGCCTTTATATATTCTCTTGTTACGTACTTACAAACTACCCCAAGCACAGTATATTCCTTATTTGCCTGAATACGGTGGTTGTAAGTCTTGGATTGATTTAGATCAACAAGTGAGTTTACAAGGCTCTCAACCAGTTTTATCTGATGCTGTTTATGGTCAGTTAGTTGAGACTATTCGCGGAATTATTGGCGATCGTTTGTACGCCACATCTTGTTAAGCAGGAGTTGGGGTAAAGCAAATGTGGAGAAAAGTTTGAGAGTTTAGCATTGAATTCCTTTTACCCCACACCAGCAATAACCTGGCTAATATCTTGAGGAGTTGCACCTGTGGCTAACATTGCCCGAATCAACAATTCAATTGAGACTGAAGAATCGCCATTTTCAGTGATAATAAATATTAGACCTCTTGCAGAATTAATTTTATGTTACAATGGAGAGTTGTTTTTGTTTTAGCCAAAAGTTAGAGCATAGGGTTATGTTTGAATTAGGGAGCCCAAAGAACACCAAAAATACATAAATAAAATCTAAAGCTATCTATCATACCACATAAACAATTTTGCAATAGGTCTATTTATTTGTTGGGTTTCATTTTATTCAACTCAACCTACAGCTAACTAAACATTGTTACATATCGTAATACCATGGTGTGGCTTACATACTATTGTTGTTGCTGTTGACGATGATTGGACCGACCACAGTCGATGACACAAACGCACTAATCACCATCTGACCTGACCTCCAGAGACAAGGACGCGGTGGTTTCTGCACTTGAGGGGGCGACAAGGAAGCTGAAACCATCACATAACAAAGGTTTTAGGTGATACACCCCTTGGAAAAATTGATAAGAAAACAGTGCTTATTGACAATTAAGTGTGCAGTTATCAGGAGGTGGCTACGTCAGCAGAAAACCTAAAGATACGAAGAGAATGGTCTTAATTAATGGAACAAGTCATCAGTTTTATTCGCAATAAGTGGACATTTTATCAGTAGGTTATAAGGGCTATAACCCTTATACAGGAGCTTTTTAGGTTCTTTATCGCCCCCTCAACTTCTGCACTATGTTGAAGAAACCTTGACTGGTGAAATATAAGGACTCCCGCAGTTTGAGCGCACACGGGCAATCTACGCGAAGTGTAGCTAGGAGCAGGAAGCAAGCACCCGCGACTTCTACATGGTGAGTGATGATAAAATTGTATTTCGCAAAGTTTTGAATGGAGAGGGGAGTGTGAAATGAATGAAAAACTCCAGATGGAAAAAGACAAGCTCCAGGTAAGCGATAATATCAAGATAAATCAAGAAATAGAAAACGAAAAAGTTCTATGTTCTCATTGTCAGCGCACTGCTACCAACGGGATTAAATGTAAAGGTATTTGTGTGGCTGACAATGACTATTAAAAAATGAATTCTATCGCTGCAAAAATCCCTCTATTCTGAAACCCAGTAAGTACCAGAAGTATTACTAACCAACCTCACTTTCTGGTTCACAGTAATAGGTAGACCACGATCAGAATTTCTCTGTGCGACTTGCTTGCCACCAAGGAGAGTTCATCGCGGTATTAGCACGAATGAGAGGCTGTTGTTTTGTTGCTGTATAGAGGAAAGATTGTAAAATTATACTGTTGGTGCTACTGGTTAAACCCAAGACTTCAGGGGATAGGAATTCATTGCACAGCTAAAATAGCTCCAAATGTAGATATAGATTTTGGTTATACTTGGAGTGCACTTCGGAATTTAGATACTGGTGATACTCGATTTAGCAATCAAACTTTTAAGAGTCAGTTGCATATCAAATTTTAAAACAAGGGAATAGGAGATAGGGGGAGAGAAAGAAGCTTATCTGAATAGTATTGGAGAATATGCAGAAAATACAGGAATACAAAAGTATTAAGGGTAAAGGTAAAGAAAAAACCTTTAACCTTCACCCTTACCCTTAATACTTTGATTTTTAACGGATTAGTGTTGAGATGGTATTCACTGTTTAGCCAACATTAGCTAACAGGAATTCGCGGGTTTCTGCTTTTCTGACTGTTACCTGACCATCATCATCAACATCGACAATGGCTGTATCACCTTCAAGGATGTGACTAGATAAGATAGCCTCAGCTAAAGAATCTTCTAACAGACGCATAATAGCCCGACGTAAAGGTCTAGCACCGTAGCTTGGGTCATAACCTTCTCTGACAACCAGTTCTTTGAAGCTTTCTGTGACTTCGAGTTTAATTCCTCGGTCTTTTAATCGGTTAGCAACATCACGCAGCATGATTTCGGCGATTTGCTTAACTTCTTCTTTATTCAACTGGGTGAAGACGATAATATCATCAACACGGTTGAGGAATTCAGGACGGAAATAAGCTTTCAGTTCTTCATTTACCAATTTACGGATACCGTTATAACTAGCGTCGGCTTGATTATCAAATTCAAAGCCTAAACTGATACCGCCTTTCTCAATTACCTTAGAACCAATATTGGAAGTTAAGATGATTAAGGTGTTCTTGAAGTCTACTTTACGACCTTTAGCATCGGTGAGGTGTCCGTCATCCAAGATTTGTAGCAGCATATTAAATACATCAGAGTGCGCTTTTTCAATTTCGTCGAAAAGTAGCACCGTGTATGGTTTACGTCTTACTGCTTCTGTAAGTTGTCCGCCTTCGTCGTAGCCTACGTAACCTGGAGGTGAACCGATAAGTTTGGAAACGTTATGGCTTTCCATGTATTCGGACATATCCAAGCGAATCATGGAATCTCCTGCACCGAAGAAGTAAGCGGCTAGGGCTTTGGCTAGTTCGGTTTTCCCTACTCCTGTCGGACCTGAGAAGATAAAGCTGGCGATGGGACGCTTAGGATTCTTTAAGCCTACACGGGCGCGACGGATGGAACGAGAAACGGCTGCAACCGCTTGTTCTTGACCGATGAGGCGTTTGTGCAGGGTGTCTTCTAGGTGCAGTAGTAACTCTGATTCTGATTCGGTGAGTTTGTTAACTGGGACACCTGTCCAAGAGGCAACGATTTGGGCGATGTCTTCTTCGTCAACCATAGCTTTAACTGTTTGCAGGTTATCTTCTAAGTCTATTTTGGCTTGAAGTTCTAGTTCTTCTTGATTGAGTTTACTAGCTTTAAAAAAGTCCTGAACTCTGATAGCTTCTGCTTTGTCTTTGCTGATGTTTTTGAGTTGCAGTTTGATTTCTTTATTGTTGATGATGCGGGAGTGACGTAAACGTACACGAGAACCAGCTTCATCAATTAAGTCTATAGCTTTGTCCGGTAGGAAGCGATCACTAATATATCTATCCGATAACTGTGCTGCTACTACTACAGCTGCATCAGAGATGGTGACTTTATGATGTTGTTCATAAGCACTACGCAACCCATAGAGAATCTCAATGGTTTCTCCTACAGAAGGTTCTCCCACCAAAATTGGTTGAAAACGCCGTTCTAAAGCCGCATCACGCTCAATGTGTTTACGGTATTCATCCAAGGTGGTTGCGCCAATACATTGGAGTTCACCTCTTGCTAAAGCTGGTTTCAGGATGTTAGCTGCATCTAAACCGCCTTCTGTACCACCTGCACCGACTAAGGTGTGAATTTCATCAATCACCAGGATGATATTGCCTTCTGAGCGAATTTCATCCATGATTTTTTTCAGGCGTTCCTCAAAGTCGCCACGGAAACGAGTTCCAGCTACTAGTAAACCCATGTCCAGACTGATGACTTGCTTGTTCAACAGCACTTCTGGTACATCTTGGTTAATGATACGTTGGGCTAAACCTTCTGCGATAGCAGTTTTACCAACACCTGGTTCTCCAATCAAAACCGGGTTATTTTTGGTGCGACGACCCAAAATCTGCACCGTGCGCTCAATTTCTCGTTGACGACCAACAACAGGATCAAGCTTGCCATCCTGAGCCATTTTGGTCAGATTTCTACCAAACTCTTCTATACTTAGGTTTTGATTACGCTTAGATGCGCTTGCACTGCCTGCGAAAACAGTTACATCTTCACCCAAACGACTAATAACAGCCGCACGGATACCTTGCAACTCAACTCCCAAATTTTGCAGAACTTTGGCTGCCACTCCTTCCCCGGCTTCAGTTAAACCTAACAATAAATGTTCAGTGTTTATGTAGTTGTGTCCAAGACTATGAGCTTCTCTAAAAGATTGCTCAAACAGACTTTTTACTTTTGGTGTAAAAGGAATTTCCGGCGGAACAAAACCAGAACCCCGACCAATAATTTTCTCTACTTCCCGACGCGCATCTTTCAGGGTAACACCCAACTCAGCTAGCACTTTCGCAGCCACTCCGGTTCCTTCTCCCATTAAACCCAGGAGAATTTGTTCAGTGCCTACGAAATTGTGTCCCAGGCGGCGTGCTTCCTCCTGAGCTAACATAATTACCCTAATGGCTTCGGACGTGAAGTGTTCAAACATAGCGGGTTCTTGCTCCCTTGCTGCTTGGACTTTGGGTGAGATAAAGTTCACCCTTATCTAAAGTTTTTTGTATTTTCTTAAAGATAATGTATCTTTATTTAAAATTAGATGACAGTGGTGAGAGCCGTATGACCTAGGGTGTAGTTGCCGTCATCAGTCGTTGTGCAGAACTAAAAATGAAAACTCAAAACTTCAAAACGCTGATGACCTAAACTTTTAGCCTATTTTGGCTTCCGGTATTTTGATTACCGCTTTCGTGTACTAGATAGACGGTTAAGCCTCTAAGCTTGATGAATCTGAAATCCTATCCGTTGTAAGAATTATGACAGAATCTTCAGCAAGTAAAGACCAACAACATCCTCTTTACAATCGAGATCGCCCCTTCATTAATATTTTACTCGCTCAAGAGGCTACAGACTACAATTTAGCAGAATTGGCTAGATTGAGAATTCGCTATCAAGGCTTCCCAGGCGCACGGGACATCCAGAAGGACCTAAATGAAGTTTTGCAACGCTGGGGTTTAACCGAAGCTGAACTTTTCACCAAAACCCGCCAACTGCATGACATTGGCGGCATTTACAAAAGTCGCGGCAAAAAAGACGAGGAAGATTGGAATTAGTTATTAGTCATTAGGCATTAGGCATTGGTCATTAATTATTAGTGAGTTTTTATCTCCCCCTGCTCCCTGCTCCCTGCTCCCCTGCTTCCTCAAGAGGAGTTTCCGGTGGTGTAGATATTTCTAAATCTAACTGAATTACATCAGCTTTTTCAATGGGGGTGGGGGTGATAAATTCTGGTTTTCCTACTTCAACTTTTTTGACGGGGATAGAAGTTAAGAGTTCTGCCTGGTTCATAGATGCTTTGAGAGAGTCTAAGGTAACAGCTACCTTTGCTTGTTCCTGGATATCCTGTGTAGAAGATACTAATTTACTCAAACCATTCACCAACTGCAGGAGATTTTGGCGAAATTGAGGATCGCCTGTTAATTCATCTAAATCAGATGTAATTTTTTGGGTATTTTCAAATGTCACCCTGGCAGCATCTAGGGTTTGTTGAAGTAAGACAATATTTTCAGGATTATTTAAGGTCTTGGATGCGTCCTTTAAATTAGTTGAAGCTTCCGCAGCGTTCGCAGACAAAAGTTCTAGATTTTTCAATAATCCCCCTTCATTTAAACGATTAACCGCAGGTGATAAACTGCTAACTGTCTGACGCAGTTGGTTACTAGTTTGAGTAATATTATTTAAAGTCCTAACTAGGGACGAACGGTTTGTTGTCAATAATTGATCTAAGTTATTCAACAAACTACCTGCTTGTTGTGCAGTTTTACTAAACTCGCTGGCTGTTTCACCTAATTGATTTGCGGTTTTAGATGTAGTTGTAGTGAGTTCATTTGTAGCTTTCTGGATGGTGACAGCAGTATTAGAAAATGTGCCGATTTGCCCTTTAAAGCTTTTGCTCACACTCTGGAGTTCTCGACTGAGGTTAGCAACACTAGAAGCTGCTGATGCAGAGGTTACTAACAAGCGATTAACGTTTTGATAAAATTCCTTGTTATTATATTGAGCCGTAAAATCAGATGATTGACGAATCAGTTCATCAACGCTGATACCAATTTGACCTTTTAATGTACTGGTTTCATTACAAATAATCAGACTGGGATTACAATCTTTGTCTAAGGGTTTAGCAATATTAGTTCCCGTCGCTAGGTTGGTTGTTGGGGTAATATCAATAATACTTTCGCTAATTAATCCAGTTTGACTGGCTTGAATTTTAGAATCTGCGGGAATCATCAAGTTAGGATCGTTTATTTCAATTTCTACAGCAACAGCATTGACTCCGGTTTTAATATTGGAAATACTACCAACTTTTACGCCACGATAACGAACTGGTGCTCCTTTTTGCATTCCCCCAGCGTTAGCAAATTCCACCACAGCTTTATAAGAACTGCGTCCAAGGGTGATTCTATTTAACCACAGGAGAATTATTCCAAATGCTCCTAAACCCAGTAAAAGTAATAATCCCACTGAGCCTTCTCTAAAAGTTCGTGTAGACGTGAAGCCGCTAATTAGACTTCGCATTTTCTCGCCCTCCATAAAACTAGTCCTGATTTGTGATACGAATTAGAAAAATGAATGCGGTAGATGTAAGGATAAAAACCTTCTAGAACAGTAATTATCTCACAATCTAAAATCCAAAATCTAAAGTCTAAAATAGTATCAACCAACTAGTTGAATGGGACCATTTATACTTCCACTCATAAATTGTCTGATCAAAGGATGATCTGTATGATCTATTTCACTTACTTTACCTTGCCATTGCACCTTGCCTTCATAAAGAAATATCAACCTGTCGGCTGTGCGTCGAATAGTACTTTCTTGGTGGGTAACAATGCAGTATGTGCTACAGACGTCTTGTATAGATTGTAAGCTGCGGATTAAATCTTCAACTACCGTTGAGGCGATAGGATCAAGTCCGGCTGTGGGTTCATCGTACAATAAAACTTCTGGACTGTCTGCGGGATGATCTGGATTGGACATAATCGCACGAGCAAAACTGACCCGTTTTCGCATCCCTCCTGAAAGTTCTGAGGGGTATAGATGACCAGTTCCTGGTAAACCCACCATATCTAATTTTTCGTTGACAAGTTGGCGAATGCGCGATCGCTCTAATTTTGAGTTCTGATACAATGAGAAACCAACATTTTCTTCTACTGTTAACGAATCAAATAAGGCCGCTTGCTGAAATACCATCCCAATACCTACTATATCAGCACCATCCTCAATTAATCCATCTCGCTTTTTCCCTTGGATATAAATTTCTCCGGCATCGGGTTGTAATAAACCAGCTATGATTCTTAAAATCGTCGATTTACCAGTTCCTGAAGGGCCAATAATCCCTATCGCTTCCCCTTTGTAAATTTGCAAATCAACATCATCTAAAACCTTATTTTTACCAAAGGCTTTAGAAATTCCTTTGAGTTCAATTAATGGTTCTGTCATTGGAATATGTAATTGCTACTAGGTTAAAGTCAGGAGTTAGGGCTGTAGGGGGTTAGGGTGTAAGGGGTTAGGTACACCCCCATTTATTAAGCTGTAACACCTACAAGTGGCATTATCCTCATTTTGTGTGGAGTCTGTAAACCTTCTCCTCTACTCTCCTAGTATCTCAATCAGAATAATCCAAATGGAAAGCCAGACACAGACTGCTTTGTAAATTTTCGGACGTGTCTATTTACTAACTGCACTTTCCAAGTGCAGTTTTGTTCTTCCTCTGCTTTGACGAACTCTAAAAACGCCTCTAACTCCTCTGGAGTCAGTTCATCTAAGGGAATGGCACTATTTGATACCCAAGTTGAGTTGTTCTGAATTTGCTCAACTGAGGACAGATTGCTGCATTACAAAGACTAAACGCTCTTTGTAAAGCGGCTTCAATCTCATTTGGATTCATAGGCTAATAGCAAGTGAGGATCATTAGAAAGTAAAATTCAACTCTCTAATTCTTTAAGCTTAAATTTGACGTTCTCTTATGTTAAAAATTGCGTATACTTTATAGTAAAGTTATTGTGCGCTTTATGCGATTACGCTCACTCACACTGATCTTTATTTCTGGACTTATTGTTTTTCTGTCCTGGGTTTTCACTCCCCCTGCTCAAGCTTTGACAAAAATTAAACTATTTGATGTCTCGTATAAAGATTGCCCACCAGAATTAGCTAAAGGTGCTGTTATTAGTAGTGGTTCAGCAGCTGCTAATTGCTTTATCGTCATTGGTAAAGCAGAAAATGGTACTTATAAAACAGTTTATGACGCAGATATCTTTGGACGCATCTATGATGCCAACAATGATCCCATATTACGAAACCGTACTCGTTTAGGTTCTATTCCTGAAGTACCACCTGGTCTTAGCAATTTTGAGTTAAGAATTTCTGTTCCTTTAAACCAGCCTACTCCATTGAAACTGAAGCATTTTAAAGCGTCTGGGTTTAGCAGTCAAGTGCGAAGATAAGTTCATTCAGGGTTTTGTAGAGACGCTTTTGATTGTAACGTCTCTACAAAGTCAAATAAAGTCAAATAAAGTCAAATAAAGTCAAATATTGGATTAGTGGTTAAAATCCCTGTCCTAATGGTAGACGACTCAGGCCTGCCAGAAAACTTCCAGCTAAATTGAGTGCTAGGAAGGCTAAGATTGGCGAAAAATCCATACCACCCAATGGGGGGATAATTGAACGAAATAGATTGAGATAGGGGTCACTAATCTGGCTCAAAGCTGCAAATGGTTGGTTATACCAGTTGATTTGGGGAAACCAGGTCAGTAACACCCGAATAATTAGCAAGTAGCTATAAATTTGGACAAAGGTTGCTAGTGTCGTAATCAGTAAATTCATGGATGGGTTAGTTTTCTGCTAAAAGTTAAAGGCAGTCTTATTCTATTGATTTTAATAGAGGTAATGTCATCGGGCCTGCAAATGGTAGCTACATCTACCAAAATACGTTTTTCGTCATGAAACTGCTGCTATTTAGGAGTCTTGGGAGAGTGAGCGTTCAACTGACTGGGATGAAGTGCCATTGACATTCCCTAACTGGTTGCGGACATCATCAATTGTGGCATTGAGTTGAGCAATTTTATCTTCTAGTGATTGTCGTGCCGTTTCCATTTCTAATCCCTCATTAGCTACGGCTCTCATTTGCCTTCTTCTCGCTGCTACTTTATTGGCTTCAAGGGAGCCATTATTGATTTCTATCTGTTGATCTCCCATCCCATCTCGACGAGATGCCAGTACAGCACCCAAAACCCCACCAACTACACCACCAACAATTGTTCCAAGTAAAAAACCACTAGCAAAACCATCTCGCTGACTCATATCTTTACCGCCTTCCAGAAATCTGCACACTTTCTTTTGTATTTAAGCTATCTTCCTGTTCTTTCTGAAACCTAGCTTAAGTCCCAAAGATGCGATCGCCAGCATCTCCCAATCCCGGCACAATAAACCCCTGCTTGTTGACTGTTCCATCAATAGTGGCGCTGTAGACTGTTAGACCAGGATAAGCTCCACTCAATTTTTGCAAAGCTGGTGGAGCAGCTACCACACACACAATTCTCATCAACGCTGGATCAACACCTCTTTGTGTCAATTCTGCCATTGCTGCCATTATAGACCCTCCTGTAGCCAACATTGGATCGGTAATTAACACCCTTGTTTCTGGATCAAATTTGTCTGGCAGTTTATTTAAATAACAAGAGGGTTCTAAAGTTTCTTCATTTCTTACCAAACCCAAATGATAAATTTTTGCCAAGGGCAGCACCGTCTGCGCTCCCTCTAATAACCCTAAACCAGCCCGAAGAATCGGCACAACTGCCATAGGTACTTGTGGATCAATCAAAGTCGCTGGACAGGCTGTTAAGGGACTCTCAACGGCGGTTTCTTGCGTCGGCAACCAATCTCTTGCCGCTTCATAAGTTAACCATCGTCCCAACTCAGTAATGGCAGAACGAAATAATACTGAAGGTGTAGCCACATCACGAGCTACTGCCAGCCAGTGCTTGATTAGGGGATGGGGTGGAACATAAACAAGCAATTGTTGAGTCATAGCCAGAAATGGGCAGCTTTTAATTATATAGGAACTGAACAACCATCATACTCTTTTCGGATTATGGCTGATACCAATTTTGGATTTGAGATTTTAAATTGGGCTACCAAGTAATGCTGCTGCCAATTTCATTTCTAGTGATGGCAAGTTTTATTGCTAAATATTTTCATTAATAGTTGACATATATTCTCAACCAAGGCTATACTGCTATACAGTGTTCTCCTCTCTTTAAAGGATCGGCAGACGGGATTGGCCAGCGGTAGCAGGCTTATCCCTCTTTTTTGTAAGTAGTCAGTCATGAAAGGGGTGTAGGATGTGGGGAACGCCCTAATTAAAATTAGGGGTTTCAAATCTGGATGTTGTATTTTCGGCTTTGCGCATCTGGAACTACATTTTTTCTTCTGCATTACAGGACTTACGCAACTGGCATATTAGTAGGGTGCCTCAGACCTATAAATTGGTTAGTAAAAGCAAATAAACAAAGACATATACTAAGATACTTTTAACCATAATCCCTGTTGCTTATTTCCAGTTGTGATGAATTACTAATTATTTGATGTTATTCTTATCGGTTCTTACATTGGTGCTTTAGTAACAGCTACCCAGTTAGCAGCAAAAGGAGCTAAAGTTTTAATTCTGGAACGTTATCTAATTCCCGGTAGTACTGCTGGATATTGTCAAAGTCAAGGATATACATTTGATGTTGGTGCATCAATGATTTTTGCATGTGGGAAAAAAGGTACAACCAACTTACTCACCTGTGCCTTAGAAGCAGTTAATGTCACCCTAGAAAAAATTCCTAATGCCGTACAGATTCACTATCATCTGCCTAACGGTTTAGATTTGAAGGTTGAACAAGATTATGAAAAGTTCTTGCAAAATCTAATTAATTATTTTCCCCATTAAGCCAAAGGGATTCGCTACTTTTATGACGAATGTCAAAAGGTTTTCAATTCCTGAATAATATAGAATTTCTATCACTAGAAGAACCACGGTATGTACTGCGGGTATTTTTCCAAAATCCTCTAGCTTGTCTTGGTTTAGCTAAATATTTACCCCAAAATGTGGGAGATGTGGCGCGGCGCTATATTAAAGATCCATTATTATTAAGGTTTATTGATATTAAGTGTTATTGCTAGGCTGTAGTTCCAGGCGACATGACACCCATAATTAATGCAGGGATGGTTCTTTCTGATCGACATTATGGTGGAGTTAATTCTCCTGAACATGGAGTAGAAAAAATTGCTCAAACATTAGCAGAGGGTTTAGAAAAAGCTGGTAGTCAAATTCAATACCAAGCTCGAGTAAAAAAAATTATCACTGAATAAGGGCAAGCTATTGGTGTACAATTAGCGAGTGGTAAAGTTTATGATGGTAAACACATTGTATCTAATGCGACGACATGGGATAGTTTTGAAAAATTACTACCATCAGCAAAAATGCTGCCATCAAATGACAAAATATAGCAACAAAGATATAAAAAATCGTGCAATCTTTTAAGTTTGCATATCGGCGTAGAAGCCTCTATTTTACAGGCTAATACAGAATGTCATCACATTTTGCTCGAAGATTGGCAAAATATGGAGTTAGCGGAAGGGACAATTTTGGTTTCTATTCCTACCCTGCTTGACGCAGATTCAGCTGCTCGAGGGAGGATACCACATTATGCATACTTTTACACCTGCTTGGATAACTGATTGGCAGGAGCTTACAACGACTAAAAAATATGAACAAGAGAAAGAACAAACAGCAGCAAAAATAATTCAAAGATTGGAAAAAATTTTTCCTGCTTTAGATGCTAGCTTGGATTATCTGGAAGTGGGAACACCGCTTACTCATGAGCGCTTTTTAGGTCCCATAGATGGCAGCTATCGACCCATACCCAACGGTAAGTTGCGGGTATTATTGGGAATGCCTTTTAATCGTACAGCTATTCCTAATCTCTATTGTGTGGGGGATAGTACATTTCCGGTTCAGGGTTTAAATGCAGTGGCTTTTTCTGGGTTTGCTTGCGCTCATCGTATTGCTGTGGATTTGGGACTATAAATTTTAATCACAAATTTAGTCACAAAGCCTTGCTGCAAAAGGTTTTACTTTCGCCTTTTGCCTTTTCCCTTCAGGCTAAGGCCAAAAATACCTATTTGGTAATTAAGCAATTACTCAAACATTATAACTCCTGACTCGTGACTCCTGAATTCTTACCTCAAATTTCGTAATACCAAATATCTTCTTGTCGAACTACAATCCGATTCAAAGACAGTCGATCAATTAATCCTTCTTGTTCTAATTGTCCCAGCAGACGAGTTATAGTAACACGGGTAGAACTGATTAGTCCTGCTAAATCTTCATGTGTCAGACGCATATCTATTAATCTTCCTTGCTCTACTTGGGAGCCGAACTTTTTCGATAACCATCCTAATAGTTGAATCAGCATGGCTTCTACTTTTTTATGGCTCCGAATCAGCATTAATTGTTCCGCTTGGTGGATGTGGTGAAGTAAAGTATCTGTGAGTTGATGCCAATCATCCACGGCTAAAATTGTTGCTTCTACTGTGGTTAAACATTCCATTTGATATGGTTTCATTTTCGATAAGGGTTCACCCACTACATCACCTGGACCCCATAATCCTAAAGCTACTGTGGTACCGTCTTCTAAATAAGTGTAAGTCAACACAAAGCCGTTGTCTATTTGCCATAGAGCATCTTTTTTTATCGGTAAGAGCGATCGCCTGGGGAAATTTTGGCGATTAGTGTTAATAGATGATTGAGTCAGACCTCTGTATACTGATATCATTATTAGTGTTATATTTTTCCGATGTACTAACTGTAGTATATAATGTTTTGGCTCTAAAAAGCTATCCAAATCTCTTTCCAGAAACAAGCAGTTCAGAAGAATAAGAAGAATTTATTTCTCCCTTGCTCCCCTTTTCCTATATGACTTCTGCTCTAATTCCTACGAAAGATGAAGCTATTTTGAGACTTATGTGTATAAAGTACGGTAAATCCATAGAGTTATATCTTTTTATTAAAATAAAAAGTGGTATAATCTCATATTTAAGACTGAAAACCAAACTATTTTCGTAAAAGCACCCTTAAAGCTATCAATGTACAGTAGTATTCTAAATACGGACTTGAATAGCCAAAGCTACGTTCTTCTGGATCTTTTTGCCAAAGTGGATATGGACTATTGGCAGTGTTAGAACTAGCCACTCACGACGATAAAAAAGTTCCTCTGACTATGAACGAGATTGCTGCCAAGCAACCTATAGCAGAATGGTATCTAGAACAGATTCTCACTAACTTGAGACGTGCGGGTGTGGTGCACAGACTCAGCGTGGCTCAAAAGATGGTTTCCTTTTAATGCGTGAACCTTGGCAGATTACCTTGCTAGAAATAGTCACATTGGTAGAAGGGGAATGCAAAGAAAAAGAAAATTCTGAGACTCCAACCATAGAAAAAAAGACTTTGGTTCTGGAAATTTGGGAACGAGCTAATGCGGGTTCTATGGAAGTGCTGCCCGACTATACACTCCAAGATTTGTGCCAGGAAAGAGAAGCTCGTGCTCAGAATAGTCCCATGTATTACATTTAGTCATCAAGAGGTATGATGATGCGAATAGCAAACAATATCACTGAGTTAGTTGGCAATACTCCGTTAGTGCAGTTAAACAAAATTCCCCACACTTGGGAAGCATTGGCACGAATTGTTGTCAAATTAGAAAGTATGAATCCTGCTGCTTCTGTCAAGAATAGAATTGGCGTGAGCATGGTGGAAATAGCAGAAGCAAAAGGCTTGATTATTCCTGGTAAAACTATTTTAGTTGAGCCGACTTCTGGGAATACTGGAATTGCTTTAGCTATGGTTGCAGCTGCTAAAGCCTAGCGTTTGATTTTAACAATGCCAGATACCATGAGTCAGGAAAGAAGACTAATGTTGAGGGGTTATGGGGCGCAATTGGAGTTAACACAAGGGGTAGAAGGAATGCGGGGTGCTATCGCCAAAGCTACAGAAATTGTTGCCATAATCCGGAATGCTTATATGTTGCAATAGTTTAGCAATCCTGCTAACCCCCAAATTCATGCTCGGACCACCCCTGAAGAAATTTGGAACGATACAGATGGAGAAGTTGATATTCTCGTCGCTGGAGTAGGGACTGGGGGAATAATTACAGGCGTTTCCAAAATGATTAAACAACGCAAACCAAGTTTTCAAGCAGTGGCAGTTGAACCAGTCAATAGTCCACTATTAGCAGGGGGTAAACCAGGTCCACACAAAATTCAAGGTATCGGAGCCGGATTTATTCCCGCTATTTACCGTTCAGAACTCGTGGATGAAGTCATTCAAGTTACAGATGAACAAGCAATTTCCTACAGTCGGCGTTTAGCAAAAGAAGAAGGTTTGCTATCAGGAATTTCTGCTGGAGTCGCTTTATATAGATGCGGCGTTGCAAATTGCCAAGCGTCCAGAAAACGCCGATAAATTGATAGTTATGGTGCAGCCTGGCTTTGGTGAACGTTACCTCAGCACTACGCTGTTTAAAGACCCAGAAGAAAGTGAATGGTTAACATAAGTTTAGTCATTGATCAACTTTGCTTCACTAAAACCAAGAAACAAATACAACTAGCAAGGAGTTTGATCGGACTTAAAGCCTGACTTTTCAAGACAATTACAGTCCCTAAACCCATCAGGACAGGCGCAATGCTTGGTTAAAAGATTGGCTATTTTCTCCTGGTGGGTTAATTTATAATATATATGCTGCATAACACCAAACTGATAAGAGAAGAAAAAATACAGCGGTTATTGCTAAAAAATTATCTAATTTAGTGCTAGAGAATAAAGGTATATAAACGCTAATATTATCACTGCTATTAGCAATATTTATCAGTGCAAGAGTGTCAATTTGTGAATTAAAAAAACATTGTTTTTGGATGATGTAGACCAGATTTAACACTTCATTTTTTAGTAAATAAACCTGTTAAATAAATCACAGGAGCTTACGGAGTTAACACATAACTTAAATAGTAGAACAATAGATATGCCAACAACTTGTAACTCGTAAATCTTGACAATAAACTCAGGATAAAAGATGAGAAGATAAATGTAAATGATCCTGAATTAAATAAAAATACCCAAAAGTATGAATTACCAAAGATAAGAGTTTGAGAGTCAGAACTTGGATCACTTGGGAATAATAGATGAGATAGGAATTGTAGAAAAAATCAATAAGATGTTCTGAATAGATAGTAGAGAGAAAGTTAATACAGGAGAAATAGTCAAAGCAATCATTATGGACTAGGTTTTCTATGGAGACC
>ERZ1034409.167-NODE-167-length-18124-cov-24.174719_pt1 | contig 18124 bp, 15 predicted proteins | sample MGYA00520610_ERZ1034409 | MGnify/ENA primary metagenome ERZ1034409 (study PRJEB33736, sample SAMEA104288480) | Azolla microphylla | place: Ecuador | collected 1982 | study: EMG produced TPA metagenomics assembly of the PRJEB19522 data set (Is there foul play in... | reverse complement strand
GTCTCACATCAGGTCATGTAAATTTATTTCTTACTGCTTGTGAGAAATCCGGGTTTAGGGCATACAGGGTAATTACTGTACCTACTAAGGTAGCTAACAGCGCAATTAATATAACTCGCACTAACATCTCTAAAGAATAGGAGTTGGAGATATGGCAAACGTGGGATGTGCGTGCCTAAAAAAGCCACTAACATAATCTTGGCTGTATAACTTTTTTAACGAATCTAAAACAATTTAAGGATGAATGAATATAGATGGAGTTTTTGATTGTGTCGCATAACTTTTGATGAATTTTGTGTTAAAATTTATATTTTTTTATAGGAAAATAGGAAAGGTTGTGATCTCTTTCGGTAAATTGACAAGTCTAATTTTTAATATTCCCAATTTGTTTTCTGAAGTTTCTATGGTTTTGGATTACTGCGATTTTTGTAGAAAAAACTACAATATCCCCAACTTTCCGGAGAGGTCGGGGATATATTCATAGCGAAGAAGACAAACCGATATAATATTCGTATCAATTCGTATAGCTGGAAAATTGGCGCTCTAGAGCGGCAAATACCGGACAAGGGGCTGAAGCTTGTAAATTATCAGGTTTACTCCAAGTAAATGGTGCTTGATGCGCCGCAGACATCCATAAAAGTCTTTTTGCTCTCGTCATAGCAACATACAATAAACGGTATTCTTCGGCCATTTTGAGGTATTTGGCTTGTTCCCAAGCTTGGCTTACATTGGGTATAGTTTCTGTTTGTTGATGAAGTCCGGCGCGAATTTGGGCGCGTGCTACTTCTGATAAGGTAAAATCGCCTAAAAATTGGCTTTGGGGAGGAACCCAAAATTTACCAGGAATTAAGTTTTCATGCAAAAACGGTAGGAAAACATAATCCCAGTCCAACCCTTTCCCTTTGTGCATAGTGGTAATTGTTAATTGTCCCTTTTTGGTATATTGTTCTTCTGAATTTTCTGTATCTACTGGTTCAAAGCGTTCAGAATTGACGATTTCACTTAAAGCCGACAGCATTGAACCCATAGAATTATTACCCCAATTTTGCAGGTTTACCCGTTCTGCAAGTTTGTCAGCGGTGGCTAACTCCCCTTGGTCGTAATTTAAGGTTAAGGCTAAAAACGGAATAATTTGATATATGGGTAGTTCTAAACGGGCATGAAGTAAACTGCGACACAAATGAGCAGCTTTTCGAACTATTTCTGTTTGAGGAGTGGCTAGGGGTCCAGGATATAAAAATTGTTCTGGGATACTGGCTAGGGAGTTAATGTCTTGGATGGGAATTAATTGACGTTGTACTAAAACCTGGAGAGTGGCTTTTAAATAATCAGAGGAATGCGGGCGATCGCAAAATTGCAATAATGATAAAATTTCTTGTGGAACATGAGAACGTCTTTCCATTTCTCCCACATCATAAAGTTTAATTTGATGTTCTTGACAAATAGCTTCTAAAGCCGATGTTAACCATCTCCCTTGACGATTTTCCCTCACTAATACCGCCGCACGGGAATCAGAGTTTTGAGTAAATAATTCAATTACTTTCTGGGAAAGCAACTCAACTGTATGATGAATATCACGAGGGCTATACAATTCCAGACCTTTACCAAATGGTGCAGGATTAGCATTTAGTTGGGGGTCGCCCATATTAACAGCCGCAATTTTCTGGGAGAGAAATGGTGTTTGTCCGTTCTTATTTATGGTTGACCATTGACTATTTACCCACTCCAATGCAAAGTTGGCTGCATCAATAATAATTTTGCTACTACGACCAGCTTGATTCATTGTTGCTAGTCGTTGATTAATATCACAATTCTTACAAAACTCCCGAAAATAAATCGGATCAGCAGGTGTAAAAGTTGAATTAATCGCCTGATTAGGATCACCAACTCTGACTAAATTGAGTGTTGACTGATCTGCATTATTGCCGTCTTCTTCAGCAGCTAGTATTTCTAAAAGCTGCGTTTGTAGTGGGCTAGAATCTTGGGCTTCATCTTCAAAAATTGCGAAAATTTGATTTTGTTCAATCCGTCTGGCGCTAGAATTTTCTAACACGCGTAAAGCGGCTAACATCATATCATCGTAGTCAATGAAATCTTGGGAAGCCATTAATTTTTGATATTGTTCATACAATCCCGCTGCCACTTGTAAAATTTGATAGGCATCTTGGGTTCTTTCACTCCATTTATAGAGTTTTTCCGGTAATATTCCCGAACTTTTAGCTTCGTGAATGACCGTATAAGCTAAGTCTGGTAATACTTCTGTGCGTAGCACAGACTGACGACGTAGTTTTTCTGTTTCTTCACCATCAAATTTTTGACCTTCTAGTAAGCGTCGATAAAGTTCAGGATGTTTTGTAATCCATTGTTCTACGGCTGCGCGGATGAAGCGATGAGTTTGATTAGGGGTGATTAATGTGACGTTTTCTAACTGCAACCCGGATAAATCAGGATGACGATTGGCTATATTTAAGGCTAAACCGTGGAGGGTATAAACAGCAAAGCCTGTTTGTGGTAAGGATAGTTTCTTAAGTTTGTCGCGGATTTTTAATTTTAGGTTAGCAGCAGCAGAACGGGTAAAGGTGACAACTACTAACTGACGCCGATAATTATTACCTGTGGTGAGGGAATACTGATACTGGCGAGCTATTGCTATGGCTGCTGCTGCTGCCATTCCTGTAGATTTACCAGCACCAGGCACAGCAGATACAGCCAATGGACCCGATTCCCAATTAGCCATTTGCTTTTGTCCAGGTCGCAGACTATGACGAATTTTGTCAATATTTTTTCGTAACTTAGCTGCTGGTGATGGCTGAATATCTTCTATTTCCAGGCTTTCTTGATTGACTATAACCATAAAATTATCTTTTGACATATTAAAATCTAGACTTCTATTTTAATTATGACAGCAGAGAAATGAACAAGATTGATTTATTATTTATCTTTAATTAGTGTTCAATACTTGTCAGTTCAGAGGGGAAGAGGCAAAATCAAACCTGAATGCTCAATCGAAAACTATATCTACATTATCTGGGTTTAACTGGTGTTATTACACTGGGGGCTATTTTGCGCTTTTGGCATTTGGACTTGAAACCCCTGTGGCTAGATGAAATAATTACTGCTATTTTTAGTTTGGGTAAAAGTTACCGTGATTTACCTTTATATGTAGTTTTTCCTCTCCACCAGCTACAGGAAATTTTTACTTTTCAGCCTGGGGTTAGCTGTTCTCAAATTGCGGAAAATCTTGCCCGTTATTCTACGCATCCACCGCTGTTCTTTTGTGGTATGTACAGTTGGTTAGGGTGGTTAAATCCTTGGGGTACAGATTGGGTAACAAAGTTACGATCGCTCTCAGTTTTATTTGGTGTGGCTGCTATCATGGCCATTTATGGTGTTAATAGTATTGCCTTTTATCCCGCTTCTGGAATCATTGCCGCATTGTTCATGGCTTTATCCCCCTTTGCTGTGTATCTTTCCCAAGAAGCAAGGCACTACACTTTACCTATGCTCTTGATAATTTTATCATTATTCTTGCTCATTAAAATCCAGCAACATATCTTTACCAGGCAGCGTGTTAGATTTGGTGTTTGGTTATTATGGTCAATTCTTAATAGTCTTGGTCTTTATATTCACTACTTTTTTAGTATCGCCTTTAGTGCCGAGATTGCCACACTGTCACTAATAATTTATTACGGCAGAACAACAATTATTAACCTGCGTCAAATTTGTTTATATCTAACTATATCTACCTGCGGCGTTATTATTAGTTATATTCCCTGGTTGTTGGCAGTATTCAGCCGTTTTCGTAGTTTAGATACTAACTGGTTGCCATCTCCTCATCATCTTGAACCCATCTATCATACTTTGATTAATTGGGCATTAATGATCATTTCTCTCCCTCTAGAAAATCAGTCCATAGGAATTGCGGTTATTTGTGGATGTTTGATGGTAGTGTTTACAATTTGGGTGGGAATACAAGTTTTTACAAGTTTAAAATCACTGTGGTCAGAAAGTAAAACTCATGTATCTACATTAATTCTTTTGAGTTTTACTTTTTTTGTTTTACTTCAATTTTTAATTATTGCTTATTTACTAGGTAAAGATATTACGCTTGTCCCGCGTTATAGTTTTGTTTACTATCCTGGGTTTTGCGCCCTTTTAGCAGCAAGTTTAGAAAGAATTAGAACGACAAGATTCATTTTTTTAATAGTAGGTATTGTCAGTTGTATTTTTGTTGTTAATAATTTAACTTTTCAAAAACCTTTTCTACCTGACTTAGTTGCCAAAAATATGAATTTAGAACCTGATGTACCCTTGATGTTGGTGATAAAATACGACAGTTATCAAGATGTAGCAGCAGGTTTAAGTTTGGCTTTGGCATTGGAGAAATTAAGATACCATGAAATTCAAAACCAATCAAACTCATTCAATAATGATAGTTTGGCTTTTGTATATAAATCTGCTGATTTATCTTCTCTTACTCACAAGGTTGGTAAATTTTCCCACTTCCATAAATCTCAGTTTCATTTATGGTTTGTAGGCTCAGGAATGAGAAAAAAAGATTACGCTGGTAAGTTAAGAATTGCTGGGCAAATCAATTGTGATATAGAACCTACCCAGCATTATCGTATTGGTCAATTTCCCTATCAGCTTTATCGTTGTGAAAAGAGGGAATAGGGAACATAGGAGAAATATTATCTTTATTCTGGCTCTTGCTTTTTGCCTCCTTCCACTGATAACTGATATTTATTCGTCAATTTGCCAAGAGTCTTTGGTAAATTCTTCATCGAGAACTTTCTTAGGACGTAAAATGATGATGATTTTTCCTAATAAAGTGTTTTCTGGTGCTGTTTCAAACCATTGAAAATCAACTTCTCCAGAATTCTCAAATGCAAAGTAACTAGATGGATCCCATTCTCTTTGGGCCCGATCTATGACGACTATAACTGGTTCTATTTTGGTTTGTGTGGGGTTGGGGAAAATATCACTACTGGCAACAATTACTACTGGATCTTCTGCTGACTGTAACACTTGCCAACCTGGTAAAGCTACCCAAGCTTGTTCTCCGGCAAATTTGACAATGCGAAATGGTTCAACTTCTGTAATTATGGGTACGGAACGTACATCTTTTGGTGTTAATGGCAACTCACCCACTACAGGGACAATTCTGGGTAAGTCTTCGTCTGATTCTAGACGGAAAAAGGGGAGAATTGGGGCTGGACGTTGGGCAATTACGGTAAAATCAGTTAGTAGTTGTTCGATTTGTTTTCTGGCTGTGGGCGAATTAACAAAACGTAACCCCTTAGCAATTAAGCGTGATCGCTCTTGTAAATCGGAGTTTTGTCTGGCTAATTTCCAAGCTTGATAAGCTACTGCATCCCCTGGATGTTCGGTAAAACCTTGTGGTGGTGTGGAGAAGCGAGAAAAATCCTTAATTGCTTTGGCTATCTCCCGCGCTTCGTCTATGTCGAGTTTATGGAGAAAAATCAGGTCTGCGGCTGCGGCTCGATCTTCTTGAGTCAGTAAGCGTAGTTCGTAGAGAATATCACTAGCTCTTGTCCCGTAGTATGCCCTTGTTGCTTCAGATGCGCCAAACTTTTCTAAAGCACTGTAAACCTGAGAACCAACAATCACTTGATTCTGTTGGATTGGCTCAAATCCAGTGGCTTCAAAGATATCTTGGGGATTGTAACCATTTTTTTGGAGGAAGCCTATCGCCTTCCCCCATTCTACCCAGTTACCTTGTTTTTGTCTTAACTTGACTAATAATTCTTGTGCTGTATCGTTAACAGTATGATCAGTATCTTGAGAGTTGGATTGTAATTCAGTCATAATTCTGATTTGTAAGCGTCAACTTAATATGGTGATAGTAGTTTTTGCAGTTATGGACTTGGCTGCTGGCATCAGCTTTTAGTCTTTACTCCAGACTCTGATCTCATCTATCAAGGTGTAATTAAAATATGTTACAGCTTAATCTGAGAAGCAAATCTTATTTTAATCTGCTTAATGCCCACACAAAATTAATCCCCAGACAGAAAGGAAAAATCACCAAATCCTATACAAATCTATATATCTAGTCCCGAAATCTACTAATGAGCTTCTATACACCCTACAGCCTATCTCCTATGCCCAGCTTATTGACTTCTAAAGTCAACTGTATGTTGAATCTGTTGAATCACTGACAACAAATATTTTCAACTCAGCCTTGTATGGAATATAACAAAATTGTGAAGATGATATACAGCAAAATATGAATAACCCTAATGTCGAAGTTGATACAATTAACCGTCCATTAAGTAGCCGCGAACGGAATCAAAAGCTCAAAATCCTCGTAGTTGATGATGAACAAGATAATCTAGATTTGCTGTATCGCACCTTTCGCCGTGATTTTAATGTCCTCAAGGCTGATAGTGGTTTAAATGCGCTGCAACTGTTGGAAACAGAGGGTGAAGTGGCGGTAATTATATCTGATCAGCGGATGCCAGAAATGAAAGGAACTGAATTTCTGAGCCGAACTGTACCACAATTTCCCGATACAGTTAGAATTATTCTTACCGGTTTCACTGATATTGAAGATTTGGTAGAGGCTATTAATGCTGGTCAAGTTTTCAAGTACATTACCAAACCGTGGGACTCTGGAGAACTGAAAGAAGTGGTGCAAAGAGCCGCAGCAACCTATGATTTACTGAAGCAACGCACAGAAGAATTGCGCCGTGCTAATTCCCAAATGCACCTTTTGACTGTTTTAGTGGAAGTGACACAAGTTGCTTCTAGTTTAGAAGCAACTCTAATTCCTATCGCTAAAGCCTTTAGTGAAACTTTTACTGCCGATAGCTGTATTGTACAACTTATAGAAGGAAATACTCTGACGGAAACCCAAGGGGCTTACAGTGATAAAGGAGTAGTTGACAATTGGCTCTCCCAAGATCCACTAGCCAAAAACGCGATCGCCACTGGCCAAATCCAATCATCTCTCAATATACCTAAAGACCCTAATCTCAACAGTCTTACTCACTACCAAGCAGCTGGTGTGGAAGCACATTTAATTATCCCCATTATTTATCGACAGCAAATGTTGGGAGTGTTATCGCTACAGTGGCAAAAACCTTGTTATTTAAGAGCAGATGAACTTAAACTCATACATCTATCAGTAGAATTAATAGCAATCGCCTTATCGAGTAGTTATAGGGGTGTAGAGGTGTAGGGGGAAAAAATCTAACGACTAATGACTAATGACTAACGGAATTCCTGACATTTTCATTCGTGACATTTTCAACCGTATTGCTCCCGTATATGACCAATTAAACGACTCGTTAAGTTTGGGACAACACCGGATATGGAAAGAAATGACCGTAAAATGGAGTGCAGCTAAACCAGGAGATACTTGCTTGGATTTGTGTTGTGGTAGTGGTGATTTAACTTTTAGACTGGCGCGATATGTAGGAGTGAACGGAAAAGTATATGGTATGGACTTTTCTTGTAACTTACTGGAAATTGCTAAACAGCGTTGCCAAATATATTACCCCCAACCAGCTATAGACTGGATAGAAGCTGATGTGCTAAACCTGCCCTTTGACAACAATCAATTTGATGCGATCACCATGGGCTATGGGTTGAGAAATGTTAAAAATATACCTCGTAGTCTTCAAGAAATACATCGTGTCCTCAAACCTGGTGGGAAAGCAGCAATATTAGACTTTCATCGCCCTGATAATGACATATTTCGGGCTTTTCAGAAGTGGTATTTAGATAACCTGGTTGTTCCCCTAGCAACTAATTTGGGTGTCAAGGAAGAATATGCTTATATTAGTTCCAGCTTAGACCACTTCCCCACAGGTAGACAGCAAGTAGAAATAGCGCGTCAAGCGGGTTTTACTAACGCCACACACTATCCCATCTCTAACGGTATGATGGGAGTGTTGGTAATTGGTAATGGGTAATTGGTAATGGGTAATTGGTAATGGGTAATTGGTAATTAGTAAAAGTATTTCCTTTGTCCCCAGTCCTTTGTCCCCAGTCCTTTGTCCCCAGTCCTTTGTCCCCAGTCCTTTTTTCCTAATCCAAAATACTGTGGATTGGTCTCATCTTTGGCTTTATATATCACCCCCAATTCTGGGTGGAGTTATTGGCTATTTCACAAATGATATAGCCATAAAAATGCTATTTCGCCCTTATCGACCTATCTATATTCTTGGCCGAAGAGTGCCTTTTACTCCTGGATTGATACCTGCTAATCAGGAGCGTTTGGCGAAAAATATTTCTAATACCATTATGGGATCATTGTTAACGCCAGAGGAATTACAAAAGCTGGCGCGGCGACTCCTACAAACAGAACGAGTACAAGGCGCGATTTCTTGGTTATTACAGTTAGCAGTTGAACAAATTCAAGGTGATAAAAATCAGAAAAGTATCAAAATTGTGGCAGGAATTTTACGGGATTTGTTGGGAGAATCCTTACCTCGATTACTGAAGGTTTTGGCTCGTCAAGAGAATTTTTTAGAAGCGCAAATTAACCAGATTTTTGACCAAATATTACTGGAATTTCAACTGAGTGAAGAACAATCTACACGCTTGGCTGATTGGTTGTTACAAGTAGTTTTACCACCGGATGCGTTAAGACAAGCAATAGTTGACTTTTTAACAGACCGCACAATTCAAACTATTGATGATAGCTTTCGAGAAAAAACTAGTGGTACGTACTGGGTAGTAGCAAATCTGTTTGGTTTACGTAATACTCTGACTCGATTAAGGACATTTTGTTTAGATGAAAAAGAGGCTACTAATAAGCGATTGCAAGAATTAATTCAAGATTTGCAAATGCGCGATCGCCTCAAAAAATTACTACAGGATTTATCTTTACAAAACTTACCAGTTGCTACAGTCCGTCAACTTAGAAAAACCACCAGGGAAAGTGTTAATCATTACCTCCAAAATAGTGGTACCACTTTGTTAGAGGAATTAACGGAATCAGCAGACTGGAAAAGTATTGCTAGTTTGTTATTAAAGCGTCTTGGTAATTCATCTGTTATTGGTACTTCTTTGGAAGTAGTGTCTAAAGAATTAGCTTTAATTTTAGAACGGTATTTGGAAAAAGATTTAGAAGTAATTGTCGCACAAGTAATTCCTATTTTGTCTATAGATCAAGTGATTATTGATCGTGTAAAAGCAACTTCTGCTGCTGATTTAGAAGCCGGAATTGAAGGAATTGTTAAAAATGAATTACAAGCAATTGTGACTTTAGGTGGAATTTTGGGTTTTGTTGTCGGGTTGTTACAAGTAGGTTTTCTATTTTTGAGTCGATATTAATTGTTGATAGAATGTTTTACTTGCAATATGCACATAAACCATCTATCAACTTTCTAACTCTGTCACCTGTCACCTACTAAGTAAGTGGGGGTTAAACATTGTCGTTATGACAAGGCAAGAGGTGAACCAGCGCGGTCTTGGGGAGCCACTGCGGTGGACGGTTTTCCCGGCATAAAGCAAGTGGCCTAGTTTCCCCCATGTAGGGGCTTCGCCTTCCCCCAGGGTGCGACTGGAGAACCCGAAGGGCAATAGGGAATAGGTTTTCGGGCTAATTTACATTTCTTTACATACTTTTGTTTTTTCACGTCGTTCTACTTAACAATTCAAAAATGTCCCGGCCAAGGTGAGGTGGGAGCATCAGCATCAACTGTCGATAAATGATCTGTAGAATAGTCTTGTGCTAAACCTATATTTACATCTTCATAAACCACTAACTTATTCAGATCCTCTAAGACTTGGGATGCAGAATTATATCGCTGTTGATGATCATCCAAAACCATTTTATTAATAATTGCTGCTAATTCCTCGCTTACTATTGCTTTGTCAAGCCATTTTACTTCTCCATCCGTATCTCTTTCTAATTCATGAGGAGATATACCAGTTAAGGCTTTAATGCCAATCATTCCTACAGCATAAATATCACTATTATATTTAGGACGACCGAAACATTGCTCATTAGGGGCATAACCTCTTGTCCCAATGCCGATGGTGAAAGCAGTTGAATCAAAACTTTCGGTGATTTGGGTGCTAACTTCTTTAACAGCACCAAAGTCAATTAATACTAGTTTCCAATCTGAGTGACGACGGATAATATTGTTAGGTTTAATATCTCGGTGGATTACACCATTCTCATGGACAAATCTTAATATTTGCAATAGTTCTTTTAACAGCGAGATTGTTAAATTTTCTATGATACACTTACCTGAGATTAATTCCTGATTTAAAGGATGTCCAATTATATACTCTTGGATTAAATAAAATTCTTCGTCTTCTTCAAAATATGCTAAAAGCTGAGGAATTTGGTTATGTGTTCCCAACTTTTCCAAAGTTTTCGCTTCTGCACCAAATAAACGCCTAGCAAGTGCTAAATCTTCTGATCTTGTCGTGGCTGGTTTTAGTTGCTTGACAACGCATTGAGGATTACCAGGACATTGTATATCTTCTGCAATGTAAGTTTCACTAAATCCTCCTGCACCAAGCACTTTGATAATTTTGTATCGTCCGGCTAAAATTTTACCGTTCAATGCTAAATCCCTTTGTTGTATTAGGTCTTGCAGGTCATCTTGTTAATTAATAATTTCCTGAACCACAGGAGAAGATTTATATTTCTGAAAAATTAGTAATAAGTTATGTTTGTGGATTTTTTCCCTAGCTACTTCAGTGCCTAAATATAGAGAGTCCAGTTAAGGCGATGGCTATGATTGGTATTGTAGTGGGAAACATTAATTTACCATAAATAAAGCTGGTATAGCTAATTCCTCCCCACACACCAGCTAAGGCAATACTTAATCAGAATCGCTGGATACCCTGTTTTCTTCTCGTTACTACCATAGATGAACAACTTACCAACAGCAGTACAAATAAACCTCTCCATAATGGACTTCTAATGGCTGTGGCAATGGATTTATTGGCCATTAAGGTTGGGACCCATTGGCATAAATTTCTACACCAGCCATGCTGTTACGTGGTGAAACAGCCACTCGATGATCATCATGGCTTAATTTCGCTGTAGCGCCAATTAGCACGATCTTATTTTGGAAAAACTGTCCTTGTTGCAAATAATTATTCCAGTTTTCTGGCTCAAACAGATACCACAAAGGAATTGTCCTGAATGTCTCCCCATTTCCCCAAAAATAAATGTGATCGCCCCTGGGTTGGGAATAATTCACTTGTGCTGCTGCTAAAACAGCTTCCTCAAAAGAGGGCATTTTTGAGTTAAAAACAGTGATTGGCTTTCACAAAGGTGAAAATTCACTGCATAAGCGATGAATTTTACCGTCTAACTCCAGGGGAAAATTGACTGCACCTATTGACACCGCCCCAAAACGAAAAATAGGCTGTGGTTGGGTCAATGGCTGAAATGAAACTTGATGTGTCGTAAAATTTTTATACACTGCCGATAAGGTAACTTTCCTACCATATTTATTTTCGCAATACTGCCTGTAATTATTGCCGATCATCAGCTTCACTATAGATACTTGGTTGATCAAAAACTATATCTAAGTCCACTGAACGGGCACCAGCATTAATCAACTTAGTGATCACCTGATCATAAGCTGCACGTTAATAAGGAAAAGATTTTATTGGTTTTAAATAGGCATACTGTTGAGGATAGGTCTTATAATACTCTTCAGGAATAGAGATAGATTGATCATCAATCGCCAAAATCACAATATCCTGTGGAGCTACTACCGTTCCACGCATTTGAAAAAAAAAGGTAGTCACAGCTTGATTTTCTAGCAATTGCACCCTACTTCCATTAGCCGCACTGAGTATTCCTGCCAAAAATGCAGAAATTCCAGTAAGTAGATGACCAAAACGCACTATCAGTTTAGACTGGTGTAATGGTGTTGTTAAACTCCCCTTTGTTAACTTACTTAACTGCCTCTTGGCAGCAGAGAGTGATTCGTCGGCTAAGGTGGGTGTAGTGTAGGTTCTGCTGCCATATTGAGTTACTCGTTAATTTCAGTACAACACGGTTATTTGTTTACAAGTTGTCTTTTAGGCAACATTCTAAATAGCAATCAAACTTAAATGAGAATCTTATACATTTATGATATATGCTTCAATTATTACCACAATAATACCAGTATATTTGCCTTTCAGGATTTCCTATACAAATACAGTCGAACTTTCTATCTCACGCAATATCTATCTGTAATTCTTGCACACATATTATCTAGAGGCTCTTCACCCAAGCATTTGACGGAAAACAGGGTGTGGGGTGTAGGGTTGTAGGGAAAGATAGTTTGTCCCACACCCTAAAAGGTACAAGCCTATCAATAGTATTGATGGAGAAGATAAAAATGTAGCTCCAGATCTACAGTACTAGAAATACAAATTCCTAATTTGAAACCTTTGATTTTAATTATGGGGTTCCCTACACCCTACACCCCTTTCATTAAGGTGAGTTTATTTCCTCAGTTCAGTAGTATCGCTTATACCACTCTTTGCTATCAAAAGTAAGATTAATTTTTCCCATCTCTCCTACTCCTTCGTAAAAAGCTCCCCACACTCCTCATGACCACAACTAAATGTTATAACCAGTAACTTAGGTCTTGAATGGGTATCAGTATGGATCTTACCGCCAGCCGATACCATACCTCTTTAGGAGTAAACTTGACTGATATACAGATCAGAGTCCTGTTACTAAGTCAATTTTATTGGTAGATTTTGATCACAGCGGATTTGGGAAAGATTTGGAGGTTAATAACTAGCTAATTATTTAATCACCATTAGTAACTATATCTAGCTAATGCTAAATAGCGTCAGATAGTGGGATAATCACAAGTATCAGTTTTACCAAAAATTGCACAGTCAAATTATCATGATGCTCATCTGGGTAATAACCGAACTTAAATTGAATCACCAACAGCGCACGGCGTTAGCCAAAAAAGCAGACCAAGCCAAAGTTACAAGTATCACAAATTTAATGTTTTAGCCAATTTTATGCTTTGACAGAGGTAAGATAAAAGCTATACATGAAAACAACATGAAAACAACCCTATAGACATTAGCAAGCTTGCCAATTAAGAATTGCTATAATCTATTGTTCAATCTTACATTCTTATCTATTATTTAGGTGTAAATTTCTATGGGTTCTATGATGAATCGTCTGTCTATTTTTGTAGACGGAAACAATATGTTCTATGCTCAACAAAAAAATGGCTGGTTTTTCGACCCACGACGAGTATTAGAATATTTCAAAAATGAGCAGCCAGAGACAACATTAATTAATGCTTTTTGGTACACAGGCTTAAAAGATCCACAAGATCAGCGCGGTTTTAGAGATGCACTCATTAGTTTAGGATATACAGTACGCACTAAAATTCTCAAAGAATACTATGATGATGTCTCTGGTCGTTACTCGCAAAAAGCAAATTTAGATATTGAAATTGTTGTCGATATGTTTAATACGGTAGACCAATACGACCGAGTTGTTTTATTCAGCGGTGATGGAGATTTTGAGAGAGCGATAGAACTATTACGTTCAAAGAATACGCATATTACAGTTGTATCAACAGAAGGAATGATAGCCAGGGAGTTACGTAATGCTACCGATAGATATATAGACTTGAATGATATTAGAGACCAAATAGAAAAAACCGAAGCTTAGTAAAATTAACAACTATTTACAAAGCCAAGAGTTAAATTAAGGAACTCTTAACAGGGAACAGTAAAAAGGTTGATAACTGAATAACTGTTAAAAAATAAAGTTCAAGGTATTCTTCGTCCATAATCTCAAGCTAAAACAACCAAGAAGAATGAGCAATCAAGCAGACAGAATTATCATATTTGATACGACACTGCGAGATGGAGAACAGTGTCCAGGTGCGACTTTAAACATAGATGAAAAGCTAATTATTGCTAAACAGTTAGCGCGTTTGGGTGTAGATATAATTGAAGCAGGATTTGCCGTTGCTAGTCCAGGTGATTTTGAAGCAGTCCAGAAAATTGCCCAAACAGTAGGAACGGAAAATGGACCGGTAATTTGTAGTTTGGCCAGAGCTAGACATGATGATATCAAAGCCGCAGCAGAAGCGATCAAACCGGCCGCTAAGGGCAGAATTCATACTTTTATTGCTACTTCTGATATTCACCTGCAATATAAGCTAAAAAAAACCAAACCAGAAGTTATCTCTATTACTGAAGAAATGGTAGCTTATGCCAAAAGTTTCACTGATGATGTGGAATTTTCTCCTGAAGATGCTGGACGGTCTGATCCAGAATTTTTGTATCAGGTTTTGGAGAGAGCGATCACAGCTGGTGCAACAACAGTTAACATTCCTGATACGGTAGGTTACACTACACCAAGTGAATTTGGGGCTATTATCAAAGGCATTACAGAAAATGTCCCCAACATCGACAAAGCTATTATTTCCGTTCACGGTCATAATGATTTGGGTTTAGCTGTTGCCAACTTCTTAGAAGCTGTGAAAATTGGCGCAAGGCAACTAGAATGTACCATCAATGGTATTGGTGAACGGGCAGGAAATGCTGCACTCGAAGAATTAGTAATGGCACTGCACGTGCGGCGGCAATATTTTAACCCCTTCTTTGGTAGACCTGCTGACTCCCAAGAATCATTAACTAATATTGACACCAAGCAAATTTATAAAACTTCACGTTTGGTTTCCAACTTGACGGGAATGTTAGTGCAACCAAATAAAGCGATCGTTGGTGCAAATGCCTTTGCACACGAGTCAGGTATTCATCAAGATGGAGTTTTGAAAAACAAACTCACCTATGAGATTATGGATGCCCAATTGATTGGTTTAACAGACAATCAAATCGTATTGGGCAAACATTCTGGTCGAAATGCATTCCGTACTCGTTTAAGGGAATTGAGCTTTGAGTTGTCGGAGAAAGACCTCAATAAAGCCTTTATTCGTTTTAAAGAAGTAGCGGATAAAAAAAAAGAAATCTCAGATTGGGATTTAGAGGCGATCGTTAACGACGAAATCCAACAAGCACCTGATTTATTCCGAGTTGAATTAGTACAGGTTTCCTGCGGTAGTAATACCCAACCCACAGCTACAGTCACTCTCCGCACTCCCAACGGGGAAGAATTGACCGATGCGGCTATTGGTACAGGTCCAATCGATGCAGTTTATAAAGCCATCAACCGAGTCGTGAATGTACCTAATGAATTGATTGAGTTTTCTGTGCAATCAGTGACAGGTGGTATTGATGCGCTTGGCGAAGTCACGATTCGCTTAAGTTATGAGTCTTGTGTATTTTCTGGTCATGCAGCCAATACAGATATTATTGTGGCCTCGGCTCAGGCTTATGTAAATGCACTCAATAGATTATATGCTGCATTGCAACAGCAAGTGAAAGAAGAAGTAACAGCTTGACGATCTCAGCTAGTCTGGCTTGAATAGTAGTAAAAAACAATATTTTTAGCTCATTTGCCAAGGCTAGAAGGAGTAACAATGCCGCCTAATCAGCGGTATTCGCCTTTTTATAGGCTTCATATTTATTTTGTAGCTTTCGCTGCCGATGTGCTTGGGTAACTAAATAAGCTGTCCACAAAAGTACATAAGTACATATCATTCACGGTTAGCTAAGATTACAAGGTATTCTTCAGCTTCTAGCCACAGATAAATGCGTTTTTCCCCTTTTCTGTCATTTTCCCAGACTTTTATAGCGGGATCTTCAGCATTTTCAATTATAGGTCGTAGCCAACAGATGCGTTCAGAACTGCGAAAATCAGGAATGCGTTACTTTTCCTAGCTACCTTGTGAGGTCACGTGCCAGAAAGTTGCTTCTTTATCTTGAAATAAAGGATAAATAAGGATGACGTTTAAGGCTAAATTGTATACCTTAAAACGTAGGCTTGCTATCAATAAAATCTTCTTTGAAAATGTTGTAAACTACCTCTAGGTAAGCTTCCCAATTACCACCGTAATCATTAAATCAAAGCAGAGGTGGCAGCCAAATCGGCCGTTTCATGCTAAAGCCTCCGCCGGTTGCCAGCACAAAAGATTTACCTTATTTTCTAAATAGAGTGTAGTTTTAGTTAGGCTATAGCCGGAACGCTCTCGCATTCTGTCAACTAAAGCACTTTTAGCTGCATTGCTAGAAAATCCTCGATTGATATAGGAAATAGTTCCAATTCAAAGGTCTGCAAGTTGCAAGATTTCGACTTCGTGAGAATGCACAGACAGTTTGAAGCTTTTCAATGATCTGGGGTGGAAACTGAAGGAGGTTGTTAGAAAGTACATCATGTAATTTTACAACTTTTTTTGCTCCTTGTGTATCTTTAACATCCAAATACATTCTATAATGTGCTTGTGGACTGAGAATTAGCTTGAGCAAAGTAAAATACATTTTATAATACCAATTATGATGAGTTTGATTGTCAACCTCATGTTGTAGTTGGAATTTATATGCTACAATAAAACCTCGAAAATGCAGATTTTCATTACCAAAGGAATAATCTATTAATTCGAGAGAAAAATGTATTTTAGCTGGTGATCACCTTGTCTATTTAATTTCAACTTCTGGGTTTAGATCATGTCTTTTCTTAATTTCCCGGATATAAGTTGAAATTTCGCTCCTTTTTTCTAAAGGACACCAAACTGCACCAAGTATCATTGTCCCTTGGAGAGCATTTTCTAAATGGCAGCTTTCATCACAGTAAACATTCAAGGTTTGAGATATGGGTGATTTTTCAGATTATTAATTTTTCAAACAATATGTTATCCTATCACATAGGTGTATCCAAAACTTTAGCAATTATATCTTTCACTGATTGTGAATCTTCCCATCACAACCTCATTAACTGAAATCCGCACCCCATTGAAATAAATCTGGGGTTATGATGATTTTTGTCCCCCATAGGGAGAAATAGTCAAAAGTTTATTATCTCAAAAAGACGCATGAATTATTATGGCTAGAGGTAGGGGAAAGTCCATTTATTTTAACTTACTGCACTCCTAAAAATAGGATTGACTTTAGTAGTTTCTCCCTTGGTAGCATTGATGGAAAACCCAGTAGAAGAACTCAAACAGCGAAATAAAAAAGCTGCACCTTTACATAGTGAATTACCTACTTATCAACGTCGGTCAACTTTACAAGCCTTAGAAAAACAACAATTAAGATCATTATATTTATCACCAGAAACTTTATTGAGTTCCCTAGTGTGGGAAAGATTATCTCATCCCCAATATAAATTAATGGATTGATATTAGAGGAAGCCCATTGTTTAGTATAATGGGGTGATACCTTTCGTCAAGGTTATCGGCGTTTAGGTGTAGTTCGTCCAGCGTTATTAAAATCAAAACCACGAGGTACAAAGATTAGTATAGCTGCTTTTACGGCAACGGCTAATCCTTCAGCACAAAAGATAATTGCTCATGTTTTACAATTACAACAACCTGATAGTTATAAACTCAATGCTTACCGGAATAATTTACATCTTAATGTTAAAATTGCTTGGACTCCAAAGGGAAGAAAACAACAATTGTTAAAATTGATTCAAAATCGACCAAATCAAACTGGTTTGATTGATATCAAATCTCGCAAAGATAGCGATAATTTAGCCTATTGGTTAGTAGTAATGGGATATTATACTAGCTATAATGCAGGATTAGGTGCAACGGAAAGACGCGCAGTAGAAGCTAGTTGGTTAGGTGGAAAAATACCATTTGTGGTTTGTACCTGCGCGTTTGGAATCGGGATAAATAAATCTGATTGTTGTTGGATTATTCATTTTCATGCACCACATTTATTATCTGAATATGTACAAGAAATCTGACGTGCGGGAAGAGATAGAAAAATAGCAGAGGCGTTCACTTTAATAAGTGAATCAACGGTTTTTCAGATCGCGAAGATAAACCAAGAAAGCAGTTTTTTGAAGAACAAATGCTGAAGGAACAATAAAAAGCCCAAAAATTAGCTAAAAAGTTACCAAAACAAGGAGAAGTAACAACTGTAATTAAACAATTTCCAGATGGTGCAATAGCACTTTCTTTACCTCATAGTAGTGGAAAATTGGCAAAATAGAGGTCCGGAAATTTAGAAATGAGTATGTGTAAGATGAGGAAAGAGCCAAGGAAAGAATCAGGGTTGGGAATAGTTACGGATAGTTCCTATC
>ERZ1034409.165-NODE-165-length-18560-cov-11.615888_pt1 | contig 18560 bp, 18 predicted proteins | sample MGYA00520610_ERZ1034409 | MGnify/ENA primary metagenome ERZ1034409 (study PRJEB33736, sample SAMEA104288480) | Azolla microphylla | place: Ecuador | collected 1982 | study: EMG produced TPA metagenomics assembly of the PRJEB19522 data set (Is there foul play in... | reverse complement strand
CTCCACAAATACTTGATTCTCAGCCAAAATTACTGCGACCGGCTGACTCAGTACGGTTAGCAAAGCGTAATCCGCCGCCTTCCCGCGACCACCCGGCTGTCCATTGCTGCACGAACTGGCGGCGGATTACGCTTCGCTAATCCGCCCTACACCCTACCAGGCCTTCACCGGCCGATTGGCGTGAGAGGCCTGTGGCACACCGCGATTGAGCGACATGTGGGAATGGACACACAGCCAGCTGTCGCCCTGTCTCGAAAACACCATCGTCGCCCGCCCCGGTCGCGCAAACGTGCTGCCATCGGGGTGATAGCCCGTGCTCGTCCACGGCGCGATCACCGTCGCCATCGTGCCGTCGGGCGATGCCAGGACCGAGGTCTGATCGAGCACGAAACGAAAGTCGGCCGTCTTCGGCCAGACGTTGTCCCATTGCGTCGAGACCCACTGGTCGAGACCAGGGATGACGTCGTTATGCGTGCCGAACGCGAGCACCTCGGGGTGGAAAAGCGGCCGCGCAGAGGCGTAGTCGACCTCGCGGACACAGCCCGCAAACGTATCCAGCCATTGCCGGAAGAATTGAACGATCTCGGTGTTCGCGGTCGGCAAGGGGGCCATCGCCTGCTCCATGTTTGGCCGCTAAATCGCGCCAACCTTGTTGCCATGGACCGCAGTGGGCAGCAAGATTTACAAGTCGCGGACCGAGGTCCTGCGCAGAGACTGCACCGGAAAACGAGAGGATGTCTCGGATGTCGAACACGATCGCGGAGCTGCTGAAGGACATCAGCTTCACAAAGCTTGCGAAGCAGAAGGGCATGCTGCCGTTCGATTCCACACTGCCGGAAGTGACGACGAATGCGCGGCACATCGCGTGCGTGCACGTGGCGAACGGGCTTGTGCCGGGCCGGGTCAGCGCTGCGCTACGCGAGGCAGCATGTCGGAACGATCATCAACACGGGCGCAAAGCCAGTGTGATGCAAAAAGCCCCGGAGCACGCTCCGGGCCTTTTTGTGGGGCGGATCAGCCGAGCCTAGTCCACTGCCAAGGCGGCCTCACTACGGATCGCCCGGCGCCCTCTCCAACCGCTGAGGAAAACTGACGGGCCAAACCACCTCTTTAAACACGATGGTCTTATCCTGGATTTCATATTTACAACCGACATAGCCTTTCCAGGAACCCAGAAACCCACTTGACGCAGAAGGAGCGCCAATAAAAGCGAACTTCCCCTTGTGAATCTCCCTTGCGAGGCGGCTCGAAAAGGTCCACTCAGAAAATGGGCCGACGATCTTGAGCTTCATCTTGGCCTGCGTAACCTCGGCCATGATCTTGTCCGCGCAGACATTGGCCACTTGAGCTGGAACAGGCCTGCTCGGTGCATGACTCGGCTGGGACGAAGCATTGCTGGTTTGAGAGATTGCGGGATTCGCTGAACCGGTCGTTATCGCCCCCGATAGAGCCAAACAGAAAAACTTCGTGCGCAAATAGTCCCCCCGGGCAATTCGATCATCTTCTCGAAGACAACCTTAGATCGATTGTCGGCGGCGTCAATTTCATTCGCAACTAAAAAAGCCCCGGAAGCAAGCTCCGGGGCTTTTCGTAGGGCGGATTAGCGACTTATCCGCCGCAGCTCCAAGAGCGAAGGCGGAAGCGTAATCCGCGCTACGCACCGACAATCACGTCAATGCCGAATACACGATGAGGCCGAGGATCAGCGCCGTCAGCGAATATTTCAGCGTGTAGTAGACGTTGCGGTTCCACTCCTTGACCTTGCGGCTGCCGAGATGGATCTCGTAGAGCTTGCCGAACACCTTGTTGAGCACACCGACATGCTCGCCCTCGACGTTCTGGGTCGCCGACGCCTTGACGATGTGATGGCTGACCCAGCGGTTGATCGCGGTCATGAAGCCGAACTTCATCGGGCGCTCGACGTCGCAGAACAGGATGATGCGATTGACGTCGGTCGCGTTTTCGGCGCTGTGAATGAAGGTCTCGTCGAACATGAAGGCTTCGCCGTCACGCCAGACGCATTCGACGCCGTCGACCAGGATGCGGCACTTGTTCGAGTTCGGCGTGACGAGACCGAGGTGATAGCGCAGCGAGCCGGCGAAGGGATCGCGGTGTGCGCCGAGCTTGCCGCCCGGCGGCAGCATCGCGAACATCGCACCGTGGACGCTCGGGATCGACTTGAGCAGCTCCACCGTCTTCGGGCACAGCGTGTTCGCCGACGGCAGGAAGTCGTCATACCATTTCAGGTAAAACCGCTTCCAGCCGCTCTTGAAGAACGAGTAGAAGCCCCAGTCGTTGTTCTTGGCAGCGGCGCGGATAAACCCTTCGTCGAACAGGCGCACGGCCTCGTCGCGAATGGTCTCCCAGTTCTCGCTGAGCGGCTTCAGCTCCGGAAACTGCTCGACCGAGATCACCGGCTTGTTCGGCACTGCCGAGCCCGCATACATCAGCACATTGTAGGGCGCGAGATAGGTCGAGTGATCGCCCAGCTGGCGCGCGAAGCGCAGTCGCTGTTTGCCGCGGAAGTGGACGTAAATCGTCGAAGCCGCAAGCACATAAAGAATGACAAGTTGCGGCGCAAAAAGCTGTTTCAGCATTTCCCCAAATCCCGAGTAACCCAGCCGGAACGTCATCTACTCCGGCCGAGCCCGAGCGACAAGATATTCACCGATGGGTTGCAATCACGCTGGGGAGAGCTTTTGGGCGGAACTTGAGGCCGAAAGGGCCGAAACCGCCCGAATTACGCCCGGGACAGGGCCTGCAAGCCCTTGAAGGTCAGGCGCTTGGGATCTCTGACGCCAGCGAGATAGAGCTGGCGGATAAAGGCGATGACGGCGTCGCGGTCGCAATCGGTCAGCGCGACGACGGCATCGACCGCGATTCTCTGGGCTTCCATTGGGCTCACCTCGGCCTTGCGAGTACCCCGGCCGAGACAGGCTAGGACTGATCCGTAAATCCGGCGTTAACCGTCCGCCAGCTTGGCTGATTCAGCCCGGCGGCCGTATACGCAGAACCACGCATTGCGTCACGTGCCAGCCGCTCAGCGCGCCCTGATGCTCTTGCTCAGCTGCGCAAAGTGCTTTTTCAGCCGAGGCACGGCAAAGTCGGTGAAGGCGCGCACCTTCGGCACCGAGAGCCGGCCCTGCGGGCAGATCAGATGGGCAGGCATTTCAGGATCCGCATCGCCAGCCAGCACGATCTCGAGCTCGCCGCGCGCGACCTGCTCGGCCACCTGATACGAATACATCCGCGCCACGCCGCGTCCGGCGACCGCGGAGGCCACCGCCGCATAGGTGCTGTTGACGACCAGCCGCGGAGTGAACTGGACCGTCCGGGCAGCCGACGACCCGGCCTGCGGCGCAAAAGTCCAGGAATGGGGAAGATGGGCCATCGCCACGATCTGGTGCTTGGCGAGATCGCCGGGCTCGGCAATGCGCGGGTGCTGCTTCAGATAGCGCGGCGCCGCAACGACGACGCGGCTGATCTCGCCGACCCGCATCGCCACCATCGCTGAATCCGCCAGCGGGCCGATCCGAAGCGCGATATCGATGCCCTCCTCGATCAGATTGACCGCGCGATCGAACAACAGCAGCTTGGCCGACACCGTCGGGTAGGCATCGAGAAACGCATCGAGGATCGGCCGCAGCACCATCTCGCCCGACACGACGGGAGCCGTGATCGTGAGCAGGCCGCGCGGCGCGGTGCGCGGTCCGGCCGCGATGTCGTCGGCCTCCTCCAGCTCGGTGAGCACTCGGCGGCAGATCGCGACATAGCGTTCGCCCTCCTCGCTCAGCTTGATCGCGCGCGTCGTCCGGTGCAGCAGCTCGGCGCCGACGTGTTGCTCGAGAAAGGCGATGGCGCGGCTGACGGCAGCCGGCGAACGGCCGAGCTTGCGCCCGGCGGCGGCCAGGCTGCCCTCGTCCACGGCAAGGACGAACACCTTCATCGCATCCAGACGATCCATGAGCCTCCTGCCGCCCCTGAGGATTTCACCTGCAGGCTAGGCGGTCCCCTCCGGGCCGACAACCGTTGCCAACGGCAGATCCGACATTCGTTCGCGCCGCGAAAGAGTGTCTGCCGGACAGCGCGTATTCGCGAGCGGCCCGGCGCGGCGTACCTGAACGACCAAGCCAGCCAGTGCTGGCGCAGCTATCAACAACAGGAGCCCGTCATGGGTATCGAGCAGAAGGTCGCGATCATCACCGGTGCATCGCAGGGCATCGGCGCCGCCCTGGTCCAGGGTTTTCGCGATCGCAATTTCCGCGTGGTCGCCACGGCGCGCTCGGTCAAGCCGTCGAGCGATGACGACGTGCTCGCCGTTGCCGGCGACATCGCCGACCGAGCAACCGCCGAGCGCGTGGTCGCGCAAGCCGTCGCCCGCTTCGGCCGTGTCGACACGCTGGTCAACAATGCCGGCATCTTCGTCGCAAAGCCGTTCACGCAATACACAGCCGAAGACTATGCGGCGGTGATGGGAACGAACGTCGCAGGCTTCTTCAACATCACGCAGCTCGCCATCGCCGAGATGGAGAAGCAGGGGTCGGGCCACATCGTCCAGATCACGACCACGCTGGTCGACCAGGCCAACTCGAACGTGCCCTCGGTGCTGGCCTCCCTGAGCAAGGGCGGGCTGAACGCGGCGACCAAATCGCTCGCGATCGAATACGCCAGGCGGGGCATCCGGGTGAATGCTGTGGCGCCCGGCATCATCAAGTCGCCGATGCACGCGGTCGCGACGCACGCGCAGTACGGGGCGATGCATCCCCTGGGCCACATGGGCGAGATGTCCGACATCGTCGATGCCGTGCTCTATCTCGAGGGCGCCTCCTTCGTCACCGGCGAGATCCTGCATGTCGACGGCGGCCAGAGCGCCGGCCATTGAAAGCGTCCGCGCGCGCTCGCGCGCTGGAGGATGACATGACCAAGACAACCACGAAGCAACGCATCGAAACCCGGCCGCACCCGCGGCCGGGTTCGAGCTCGCAGCAGACTTCTCCGAAGCCAAGCTGGCGATATGCGGTGGCGGGCCTGTTCGCCTCACTGGTCGGGCTCGGCCTCGCCCGCTTCTCTTACACGCCGCTGATCCCCGCCCTGATCGCGGCAAAATGGTTCAGCGCCTCCGACGTCGTCTATCTCGGCGCGGCGAACCTCGCCGGCTATCTGGCCGGCGCGCTCGCGGCACGCGCTGTGGCCACGCGGATCGGCGCCGTCCGCGCGCTGCAGGCGATGATGCTGCTTGCCACGCTCTCCTTCTTCGCAAGCTCCGCCCCGGTGTCGTTCATCTGGTACTTCGCCTGGCGCTTCCTGTCGGGCCTCACCGGCGGCATCATCATGGTGCTGGCAGCCTCCGTCATTCTGCCGCACACGTCAGCCGCCAGACGTGGCATCGTCGGCGGCGTGATCTTTGCGGGCGTCGGCCTCGGCGTCGCAGCATCAGGCACGCTGGTGCCGCTGCTCCTGCGACAAGGGCTGCAGCAGAGCTGGTATGGCCTCGGCGTGCTCTCCGCCCTGTTGACGCTTGCGAGCTGGTGGAACTGGCCCGCCGAAGCAAAGTCCGATACAGCATCTTCACATCAGGCAAAGCGTCATCAAGCTTCACCGGCCGCCCGCGCGCTGCTGATCCAGTACGGCCTCAACGCCGTCGCGCTGGTGCCGCACATGGTCTTCATCGTCGATTTCGTGGCGCGCGGCCTCGGCCAGGGCATCGGCGCCGGATCGTACTATTGGGTGCTGTACGGCCTCGGTGCAATCGTCGGCCCGCTCGTCACCGGCCATCTCGGCGATCGCACAGGGTTCGGACCGGCCCTGCGCGCGGCGTTCCTGATCGAGGCGGCCGCCGTGCTGCTGCCGACCGTCAGCACCGCACCTCTCTCGCTGATCATGTCGAGCGTCGTGGTCGGCGGCTTCACGCCGGGCATCGTGCCGCTCGTGCTCGGACGCATCCATGAGCTCGTGCCGCATTCGACCGAGCAGCAGCGTGCGACCTGGAGCCACGTCACCACCAGCTTTGCGCTGTTCCAGGCCGCTGCCGCCTACGGCTTTTCCTGGATCTTTGCGCAGACCGGCGGCGACTATCTGGTCCTGTTCGGCCTCGGTGGCGGCGCGGTCGTCCTTGCGCTGGCGATCGACGTTGGCCTCGGGCTGACCACGCGCAAGGCGTAACTGCGGACGGCGGCGCGATTCAGGAATAGCGCATCACGCCGTCGTCGATCCGGCCAAAGCGCAGGGAGACGATGTCGAGCGCGTAGTTCTGGTACAGCCGCCACGGCTGCTTCGAGCCCTGCTTCGGCATTTTTGCGACCGAGCGCTGCACATAGCCCGAGGTGAAATCGAGCGAAGGCTGCGCCGTGACCTCCGGATCGTCATTATGCGGCATGGCTTGCCGGAAATTGTGCCGATCCATGTAGTTGATGAGACGGCAGACATATTCGCAGGTGAGATCGCATTTCAGCGTCCAGGACGCGTTGGTATAGCCGAAGGCCGAGGCCATATTCGGCACGTCGGCATACATCATGCCCTTGTAGGTCAGTGTCTTGGCGAAATCGACGGTGCGGCCGTCGACGCTGATTTCGAGGCCGCCGACGACCTGGAGCACCAGCCCCGTCGCGGTCACGATGATGTCAGCCGCAAGCTCGCTTCCGTCCTTCAGGCGGATGCCGTCATGCGTGAAATTATCGATCTCGCTCGTGACAACGCTGGCACGCTGCTCGCGGATCGCCTTGAACAGGTCGCCATCGGGCACCAGGCAGAGCCGCTGATCCCAGGGATTGTAGCGCGGGGTGAAATGGGTCGCGATGTCGTAGTCGGGCCCAAGCGCCATCCGAACGCCCTTGAGGATGAGGTCCTTGACCTTCGCAGGCCTGCGGCGGCTGAGCTGGAAGAAGAACATCCCCCACATCACGTTGCGCCAGCGGATCAGATGATAGGCCAGCCGCGCCGGCAGATTGCGGCGCAATTTGTTGGCGACGGGATCCTGCGCCGGACGCGAGACCACATAGGTCGGCGATCGCTGCAGCATGGTGACCTGCGCCGCCTTCTTGGCGAGCTCCGGCACCAGCGTCACCGCGGTCGCGCCCGAGCCGATCACGACCACGCGCTTGTTCGCGTAGTCGATGTCCTCGGTCCATTTCTGCGGATGCACGATGCGGCCGGCGAAATCCGCGGCGCCCTTGAACTCCGGCGTGTAGCCCGCCTCGTATTTGTAGTAACCCGAGCACATGAACAGGAAATTGCAGGTGAAGCGCACGAGTTCGGTTGCGCCTTCGCCCGTGATGCGTTCGGCCTCGATCGTCCAGCGCGCATCCGGCGTCGACCAGGACGCACGCTTGACGCGGTGGCGGAAGCGGATGTGTTTCTCGATGCCGTTCTCAGCCGCGGTCTCGCGCACGTAGTTCAGGATCTGCGGCCCGTCCGCGATCGCCTTCGGATCGGTCCACGGCTTGAAGGAGTAGCCGAGCGTGAACATGTCGCTGTCGGAGCGGATGCCTGGATAGCGGAACAGGTCCCAGGTGCCGCCGATGCAGTCGCGCCCCTCCAGGATGACGTAACTCTTGGTCGGACACCTCGTCTGCAGATGATAACCCGCGCCGATGCCGGACAGGCCGGCACCGACGATGAGGACGTCAAAATGTTCTTGCTGCATGGTTTCCTCCGCCGAGGAGGATTGTCCGCCCGCCGCCGCTGGCCGTCAATTGGCAATCGACCGTGCGGCAACCGCAAAGCGAGTTGAATTCCACGCGCCGAAACAACAAAGCCCCGGATCGCTCCGGGGCTTTGCGTCGAGGATCGATGTGATCGGCTGATCAGTACCGATAATGATCGCTCTTGTACGGGCCTTCCTGCTTGACGCCGATATAGTCGGCCTGGTCCTTGCGGAGCTCGGTGAGCTTCACGCCGATCTTGGCGAGATGCAGGCGGGCGACCTTCTCGTCCAGCGACTTCGGCAGCACGTAGACTTCCTTCTTGTACTTGCCGTCCTTGTTGTTGGCGAACAGCTCGATCTGCGCCAGCGTCTGGTTGGTGAAGGACGCCGACATCACGAAGGACGGGTGGCCCATCGCGTTACCGAGGTTCACGAGGCGGCCTTCCGACAGCATGATGATGCGGTGCTTGTCGGGGAATTCGATCTCGTCGACCTGCGGCTTGATGTTGGTCCACTTCAGGTTACGCAAGCTCGCGATCTGGATCTCGTTGTCGAAGTGACCGATGTTGCAGACGATGGCGCGATCCTTCATCGCGCGCATGTGGTCGATGGTGATGATGTCCTTGTTACCGGTGGCGGTGACGAAGATGTCGGCGCGGGGCGCGGCATCTTCCATGGTCACGACCTCGTAGCCTTCCATCGCGGCCTGGAGCGCGCAGATCGGATCGACTTCCGACACCATCACGCGGCAGCCGGCCTGGCGCAGCGAGGCGGCCGAGCCCTTGCCGACGTCGCCGAAGCCGGCGACCATCGCGACCTTGCCCGACAGCATGACGTCGGTGCCGCGGCGGATGCCGTCGACCAGCGATTCACGGCAGCCATAGAGGTTGTCGAACTTCGACTTGGTGACGCTGTCGTTGACGTTGATGGCGGGCCACAGCAGCTTGCCGGCCTTCTGCATGTCATAGAGACGATGCACGCCCGTGGTGGTCTCTTCGGACACGCCCTTGATGCTCTCTGCGATGGCGGCGAAGTAGCCCTTCGGCTTCTCCTTGAGCTGCTTCTTCAGAAGCGCGAAGAAGACTTCCTCTTCCTCGGAGCCCGGCTTGTCGAGGAAGGCGGTATCGCCCTTCTCGGCGCGCAGACCGAGATGGACGTACATGGTGGCATCACCACCGTCGTCGAGGATCATGTTCGGGTGACCGCCGCCGTGCCAGTCGAACAGCTTTGCGGTGTAGTCCCAATATTCGGTCAGCGTCTCGCCCTTGACGGCGAAGACGGGAATGCCGGCGGCCGCGATCGCGGCGGCGGCGTGGTCCTGCGTCGAATAGATGTTGCAGGAGACCCAGCGGATGTCGGCGCCGAGCGCGGCCAGCGTCTCGATCAGCACGCCGGTCTGGATCGTCATGTGCAGGGAGCCTGCGATGCGCGCGCCCTTCAGCGGCTGCTTCGGGCCGTACTCCTCGCGGGTGGCCATCAGGCCGGGCATCTCGGTCTCGGCGAGCGAGAGCTCCTTGCGGCCGAAATCGGCGAGCGAAATGTCCTTGACGATGTAATCGGTGAAGCCGGGCTTCGCGTTCATGGTGGGTTCCTGTCTGTTTGGCTCGTCATTCCGGATCCGCTGGTGAAACGAGCGAACCCGGAATCCGGCAGTTCGAGATTCCGGGGACGCCGCGGTCGCGGCGCCCCGGAATGACGCAAGGGACTTAGAGCGCGCGCTTGAGCTGCTCGACGAGGTCGGTCTTCTCCCAGGAGAAGCCGCCCTCGTTGTCGGGCGTGCGGCCGAAATGGCCGTAAGCCGAGGTGCGCGCGTAGATCGGACGGTTGAGGTCGAGATGGGTGCGGATGCCGCGGGGCGTCAGATCCATCGCCTGCGCTGCCGCTTTCTCGAGCTGCTCCTCCGGCACCTTACCGGTGCCGTGGGTATCGATGTAGATCGACAGCGGACGCGCCACGCCGATGGCGTAGGCGAGCTGCAGCGTGCAGCGGTCGGCAAGACCGGCGGCAACGATGTTCTTGGCGACGTAGCGCGCGGCATAGGCGGCCGAACGGTCGACCTTGGTCGGATCCTTGCCGGAGAACGCGCCGCCGCCATGCGGGGCCGCGCCACCATAGGTGTCGACGATGATTTTGCGGCCGGTCAGGCCGGAGTCGCCGTCGGGACCGCCGATGAAGAACTTGCCGGTCGGGTTGATGTGCCAGATCGTCTTCGGCGTGATCCAGTCCTTCGGCAGCGCCTCGCGCACATAGGGCTCGACGATGTCGCGGATCTGCTTGGAGGAGATGTCCTCGACCAGATGCTGGTGCGACACCACGATCTCGCGCACGCCGACCGGCTTGCCGTTCTCGTACTGCACGGTGACCTGGCTCTTGGAGTCGGGACCCAGCACCTTCTCCTTGCCGGAGTGACGGGCCTCGGAGATCAGGCGCAGGATCTTGTGGGCGTAGAAGATCGGCGCCGGCATCAGATCGGGCGTCTCGTTGGTGGCGTAACCGAACATGATGCCCTGGTCGCCCGCGCCCTCTTCCTTGACCTCACCCGGCTGCAGCGCATCGACGCCCTGGGCGATGTCGGCCGACTGCGGATGCAGGAGGATCTCGATGTCGCAGGTCTTCCAGTGGAAGCCTTCCTGCTCGTAGCCGATGTCCTTGATCGCGCCGCGGACGACGCCTTCGATCTGCTCGTTGGTCACCGACTTCGGACCGCGGGTCTCGCCGGCGATCACCACCTTGTTGGTGGTCGCGAGCGTCTCGCAGGCGGCGCGGATCTGCCAGGGGTCGATGCCGGCCTTGGGCCCTTCGCGGTAGAACAGATCGACGATCTCGTCGGAAATGCGGTCGCAGACTTTGTCCGGATGCCCCTCGGACACGGACTCGCTGGTGAAGAGATAGGACGCGCGCATCAGTAACCCCTTGTTCCGCCGCTAAGCCGGCGGGCGTTTGCGATGTTTACCTGTGGAGATGTCAATCACGCCGGCGCGAGATGACGTAGGATTCGTCGAGAAACCAGAGCCCATTGTACTTTCGCAGCACGTCCCTGGCGGCATCCAGAGTGCGGCCGTTTTGAGTCATTTCCGTCAATCGGTCGTCCTCAATCTGAGCGACATACACCGCCGCATTCCACGCTGCAAAGGCTGTCGAGGTTCCGATCGTCCCGGTGACCTCGTTGGGCAGCGCTTCCATATCATACCTGAAGATCGAGCGGTTATCCGCATAAGCATTAAAATTTAGGTCGCGGCCCAACGATCCGAGTTCATACTTAACGGCGCGCAATAGCTCATGACGGCTCACGGCGAAAGGATTTTCTCCAGGCCAGATCGCCTGGATCATTTCCATGCCCGGATCCTGGCCGTGGGAGTGGATCCCGATCAGCCGCCCGCCCGGCCGAAGCGCCCGCGCCAGGGGGGCGATGATCCGCTTGGCGCGAAAGTTGACCGAGGACAGGGCCCGGTAGGGCTGGGAGGCGATGACGAGGTCGAAATTGGCCTCGGTCTGACCCGGCCGCGGGATGGTCGCATCCAGCAGAAACCGGTGGTCTTCGCGGTACAGCACCAGCACGACGGGCCGCTCATACAGCGGCATGGCGGTGCGCGGGCTGATCGCCGCGCGCCAGTTCTGCTCCAGGAACGGCCGCAGCTCGGCGATCTGCTGCTCGAACTCGCCTGACGAGGCGCCCCGCAGCGGGACCTCGTGCCAGACGGTCGCGGCCGCCGCCGCGGGCGATGCCGGCGTCAGCCAGGGCGCCTCCGAGTAGAACATGTTGGTGAAGACGAACACCGACGCCGGATGCTCGAAAATGCGATCCGGCACCTTCTCCAGTGTCAGGCGCAGGTCCTCGAGGCTGAGCTCCTTGCCCGCCACATAGAACGGCATATGCGGGTAGCGCTGATGTGTCGCGCGCAGCACCCGCGCCAGCACCGTGCCGTCGCCGACGCCGGCGTCGAAGATGCGCAGCGCCGGGGGGCGCGGATGGATGGAGGAAAGCTCTAGTGCGACCCTGTCGGCGACCACCCGCTTTTCGCTGCAGGTGTGCACGAACAGCAGGTATTTCTGGCGGTTCTCGAAGAAGCGGAAATTGCCGCGCGGATCGCGCTTCTCGGGCGGCACCTGAAGCCCCCGCGGCGGCGGTACCCCGCCGGCCGTCGAGGCCGCAATATAGGCCTGGATCCGCTCCAGGGTGTCGATGGTGATGCGCTTGCCCTCGCGCAGGCGGTGCACCAGCTTCCCATCGTTCACCGCACGCCGTCCGAACGTGGATTCCGCCATGTCCGACTGGCGGCAGAACTCCGTGATTTGGCTCAGGATTTCGTCGTTCTTCATGGGTGGGATGCGGTGGGCAGAGCGATTGGGCCCACGCCTCCTAACAAATTCTGCCCACCAAGGAAATAGCGGATCGAGACATCTCCTCCATTATTCGCGCCACCGCGCGCCATGAACCCCGGCGCCCACCCGGGCAACAAACAGGCGCTTCTCCTCTGATGGGGCCTTTCGTCATGCGCCGCCTGCTCGTCGCGCTCAGCCTGCTCGCCGCAATCCCGTGGTCCGCGCCCGCGGCCGCCCAGGCGCGCAACCAGCTTGGGCCGCTCTGCACCACCGACACGACACCGGCCGACAAGATGATCGATGCCTGCAACAAGATCATCGCGTTGAAGGTGTTTCGCGGCGAGCAACTTGCGACCATCCATTTCTGGCGGGCCGTGGGCTGGAACAAGAAGGGCGACTATTCGAAGGTCGTCACGGACGCCACCGAAGCGATCCGGCTGCAGCCGAGCCAGGCCGCCTACAATCTCAGGGGATCGGCCTATTACGACAAGGGCGACTACGAGATCGCGATCAGCGATTTCGACGACGCGCTGAAGCTCGGACCGCCCAGCGGCACCATCTTCCACAATCGAGGCAATGCCTGGCGCGGCAAGCACGACTATGCCAAGGCGATTGCCGACTACGACATGGCGATCAAGCTGGAGCCGAAATCGGCCTTCTCGTTCCAGAACCGCGGCATCTCGAAACAGGCCCTCGGCGATCTCGACGGCGCGCTCGCCGACATCAACCAGGCGATCCGGCTCGATCCGACACTGCCGCAGCCCTTGATCAACCGCACCGCGATCTGGCGCGCCAAGGGCGATCTCGATCGCGCCATCGCCGACGGCTCCGAGGCGATCCGCCTCGCCAAGGAGAAGCCGCCCGCCAACATCATGACGCCGCCGAACAGCGTGCTGATCTCCGGCTACACCCATCGCGCACTGGCTTATGAAGCGAAGGGCGATTACGGCCGCGCGCGCGAGGACTACAATGCGACGCTGGCGATCGTGGCATCCGACGCCGGCAGCAAGGCCAACCAGGCCACCGCAAAGGTGCGGCTGTCGCTGGTAACAGATGCAGCCGCGCCGATCCCGCGCGATGCGCCCTCACCCACGACGCAGCCGACGACCACACCTGCTCCGCAGCAGACCGGCTCGGCACTGGCTCCCTCGCCCACTCCAGCCGCTCGCGGCGCACGCATGGCGCTGATCATCGGCAACGGCGCCTACGCGCATGTGAAGCCCCTGCCCAACCCGGCCAATGACGCGCGCGCCGTCGCCAAGAGCCTGCGCGACATCGGCTTCATCGTGTCCGAGGGCGTCGATCTCGACCGCGCCGCGATGCAGAAGATGACGCGCGATTTTCTGCGCGAGGCGGCCCGTGCGCAGGTTGCGGTGGTCTATTATGCCGGGCACGGCGTGCAGGTCGACGGCCGCAACTACCTCATTCCCGTCGACGTCGCGCTCAAGCCCGGTGTTGGCATGACGGAAGCGATGATCGACATGGACACGATCATGGCCGGCCTCGACGACCAGGTCCGCACCAACATTTTGATCTTCGATGCCTGCCGCAACAATCCGATGGCGCAACAGGTCGCATCCGCCGGCAGCAGCCGTGCCATCGAGGGCGCTTCGGGTCTCGCTGCACCGACAAGCCTCGGCAGCGGCGCGACGCTGGGCGCCGGCACGCTGATCGCGTTCGCCACCGCGCCGGGGCAAGTTGCCCTCGACGGCGAAGGCGCCAACTCGCCGTTCTCAGCCGCGTTGTCCCGCCACATCGGCACGCCGGGGCTGGAAGTGCAGCAGATGCTGACACGGGTGCGGGCGGAAGTGGTGTCGAGCACGAAGAACAAGCAGGTGCCGTGGTCGAACTCGTCGCTGCTGGGCGAGGTCTATCTGGCGGAGAAGTGAGGATGGTCTCGTGCCCCGGACGCAGCGCAGCGCCTCTTCAGCGGTGCGCTGCAGAGCCGGGGCCTACATCTCCGTAGAGCAAGCGCGGCAGCATGGGTCGCGGCTCTGCGCAGCAACGCAAGGGCGTTGCAGCGCGTCCGGGACACGAGCGAGGCCGGTTCCAGGGCTTACTGGCCCCACACTTCCTTGGCGATCTCGACAGCGAGGCCGAGCTTGGCCCACTGCTCTTCCTCGGAGAGGATGTTGCCCTCTTCCGTCGAGGCGAAGCCGCATTGCGGGGACAGCGCGAGCTGCTCCAGCGGCGCAAACTTGGAGGCTTCTTCCAGGCGGCGCTTGATGTCGTCCTTCTTCTCGAGCTCGCCGAACTTCGAGGTGATGACGCCGACCACGACAACCTTGTTGCCCTTGGGCAGGAAACGCAGCGGCTCGAAGCCGCCGGCGCGATCGCTGTCGTACTCCAGGAAATAGCCGTCGTAATTGGTGCCGGCGAGCATGGTCTCCGCCACCGGCTCATAGCCGCCCGAGGAAATCCAGGTCGAGCGGAAATTGCCGCGACAGACGTGGGTCGTCACCACCATGTCGGCGGGCTTCTCGGCCAGCGCGTAGTTGATGATGCGCGCATAGATCTGCTGCAGCCCGTCCGGATTGTCGCCGCGCTCGCGCGCCTTCTGCAATTCATCCTGCGAGCAGAGATAGGCCCAGACCGTGTCGTCGAACTGGAGATAGCGGCAGCCGGCATCGTAGAACGCCTTCACCGCCTTGCGATAGGTCTTGCCGAGGTCTTCGTAAAACGCGTCGAGATCGGGATAGACGTCCTTGGAGATCGACTTGCGGCCGCCGCGGAAGTGCAGCACCGCCGGCGAGGGGATCGTCATCTTGGCGGTGACGTGGGCCTGGTCGGCGACCTTCTTCAGGAAACGGAAGTGGTCGAGCATCGGGTGATCGGCGGGGAAGTCGAGCTTGTCGATCACGCGCACCGCATCGTGACGGGTCTGCACGCCCGCGAACTGGATGCCGGCGTCGGGATGGAATAGCTCGCAGCCGGTGAGCTTGGCCAGGAAGTCGAAATGCCACCAGGAGCGGCGGAATTCGCCGTCGGTCGCAAGCTTCAGGCCGACCGAGGCCTGCTTGTGCACGACCTTCTCGATCTCCATGTCCTCGATCTTGCGCAGATCGTCGGCCGAGATCTCGCCCTTCTCCAGACGGCTGCGGGCTTCCTTGATCTTGGCGGGGCGCAGGAGGCTGCCGACCTCGTCGGCGCGGAAGGGGGCTTTGGTTCGCTGCATGTCTTACTCCCGAAGATTTCTTAGTGGGCCGCCGCCCCCGCGACGCCGAGGTGGCGCTCCAGGACCGAGGGGTCGGCCTTCAGCGCGGCGCTCGGGGCGTCGTGGACGATCGTTCCGCGCTCCAATATCACAACGCGGTCGGCAAGCCCGAGAATCTTTTGGGCATTTTGCTCGACGATGATGGAGCAGATGCCGCCCGCCCGGGTGATGGTACCGATCGCCTTCAAGAGCTCCTCGACGATGATGGGGGCAAGGCCCTCGGTCGGCTCGTCCAGCAACAGGACCTTCGGATTGAGGGTCAGTGCGCGGCCGATCGCCAACATCTGCTGCTCGCCGCCGGAGAGCTGGTTGCCGAAGTTGCTGCGGCGCTCCTTCAGCCGCGGGAACATCTCGTAGACCTTCTCGACCGTCCAGGGGCCGGGCTGGGCCACCGCGGTCATGTTCTCCTCCACCGTGAGCGAGCGGAAGATGTTGCGCTCCTGGGGCACCCAGCCGATGCCGGCGCGCGCCCTTTGGTCGGGCCGGAGCGTCGTGACATCCGTACCGGCGAGCGCAACCGTGCCGGAGAAGCGGCGGGTGACGCCGACAATGGAGTTGATCAGCGTGGTCTTGCCGGTGCCGTTACGGCCCAAGAGCGCCAGCACCTGCCCTTCGGCGAGGCGCAGGCTCATCTTCGGCAGCACCACCGCCTCGCCATAGCCGGCGCGGAGCTGGTCGATCGCGAGCAGGTCAGACATTGACCGCCTCCTCGCCGAGATAGACCGCCTTCACCTGCGGATCGCGCGCGACCTGCTCGGGCGGACCTTCCGTGAGCAGGCCACCGGAGACCAGCACCGAGATGCGGTCGGCAAAGGAGAACACGAGGTCCATGTCGTGCTCGATCAGGAGCACCGTGACGTCGCGCGGCAGGCCGCCTACCACGCCGAGAATGTCGTGGCGCTCGCTCTCGGGCACGCCGGCGGCGGGCTCGTCGAGCAGCAGCACGCGCGGCTTGGCCGCAATGGCGACCGCAATCTCGAGCAGGCGCTGCTTGCCGTAAGGCAGTGTCACGGTCTGTTCGTTCATGACGTCGAGCAGGTGAAAGCGCGTCAAGAGATCGGCGATCTCGTCATTGACGTCGCTGCGTGTCCCCATCCGCCGCCACCAGTCGCCGCCATGGCCGAGGCGCTCGGACACCGCAAGGCCGATGGTCTCGAGCGGCGTCAGGTCCGGATAGAGCTGGTTGATCTGGAAGGTGCGCGACAGGCCGCGCAGCACGCGCTTGTGCACGGCGAGATCAGTGATGTCCTGGCCTTCCAGCAGGATGCGGCCCGAATTCGGCTTCAGCACGCCGGTGAGCTGATTGATGACCGTGGTCTTGCCGGCACCGTTCGGGCCGATCAGCGCATGGCGGGCGCCCTGCTCGACCTTCAGCGAGAGATCCCGCGTCACGCGCAGGCCGCCGAACTGCTTTTCGAGGTTCCGGGTTTCGAGCGCAATGGTCATGAATCGCTCTCCGGCACGGCAACGACCCCTTTACGGCCAGCGACCTGCTTGATGACCAGGTTCGGCACATAAAGCACCCAGCGATGCAGGCGCTGGCGGCCGACCAGCACGATCACGACCAGCACGAGGCCGATCCAGAACTGCCAGTATTGCGGAGTGATGGTGGAGAACAATTCCTGGAGCATGCGGAAGATCACCGCGCCGACCAACCCGCCATAGAGATAGCCGGTGCCGCCGATGACGAGGACCAGCATGAGGTCGGCCGAGCGCTCGAACGCGAAGACGTCGAGCGAGGCGATCGCGGTGGTCTGGGTGAACAGCGCCCCCGCAATGCCGGCATAGAACGCCGCCAGCGTGTAGATAGCGATCAGACGGCGGTTGACGGGAATGCCGATGGCGGCGGCGCGCAGCGGATTGTTCTTGATGGCGCGCAGCGACAGGCCGAACGGCGAATGCACGACGCGACGGGCGAACAGGAACAGGAGGAACAGGACAGTCAGCGAATAGAAGAAACCGGCCTTGCCGAACATGTCGAACGGGATCTGGCCGAGGATCGGCTGCATCTCGATGCCCTGCAGGCCGTCAGTGCCGCCGGTGATGTTGGAGAAGCGTTCGGCGAGCGCTTCCAGCAGCAGCGCGATGCCGAGCGTCACCATCAAGCGCGTCAGGTCCACGCCCCGGATCACCAGGAAGCTGGTGGCGAAACCGAGCACCATCGCGGCAAGGCCTGCGACGACAAGCGCGAGCACGGGCTCGTTGATGATCCCGTGCAGGGCAAGCAGTCCCGCGGCATAGGCACCGACGCCGAAGAAGGCGGCGTGGCCAAGCGAGACGATGCCGGCATAGCCGAGGATCAGATCGAGCGACATCGTGAACAGCGCGAGCCGCAGGATGTCGGTCATGATCAGATAACGTGTGGGAAACAGGAAGCCACAGGCCAGCACGACGAGCCAGAAGGCAGCTTCGCCATAGTGCCAGCGCGCCTGGCGCTGCGCGTGATAACCGACGTCGGAAGCAGCGCTCATCGGCGAACTCAACGCGCGGCCGTGCGGCCGAACAGGCCGTTCGGACGCCAGATCAGGATCACGATCATCATGGTGTAGATCACGAAGGGTCCCATTTTCGGCACGTAATATTTGCCGGCGACGTCGCCGATGCCGAGCAGGAGCGAGGCCAGGAAGGGGCCGGTGATCGAGGACGAGCCGCCGACGGTCACCACGATCAGGAAGTAGATCATGAACTTCAGCGGAAAATACGGATCGAGGCCGAGGATCTCGGCGCTGAGCGCGCCGCCGAGACCGGCGAGCCCGCAACCGAAGGCAAAGGTGAAGGCGAACACTTGCGGCACGTTGATGCCGAGACCGCTGGCGGCGCGGGGATCGTCGACCGCGGCGCGCAGGCGGCTGCCGAAGCGCGTCTTCGCCAGCACCATTTGCAGACCGATGGTGAGCAGGCCGCAGATTACGATGATCATCAGCCGGTAGCGGCCGATGCCGACGCCGAACACATCGAACTGGCCCTGCAGCGCCGCCGGCAGGTTGATGAAGACCCGCGAGGAGCCCTGGATATAGTCGACGGCCGCGACCGACATGAAGGTCAGACCAATGGTGAACAGCACCTGATCGAGATGGCTGCGCGCATAAAGATGGCGGTAGAGCGTGCGCTCGAGCGCGATGCCGATCGCGGCAGAGGAGACGAAAGCGAGCGGCAGGGCCGCGAAGAACGGCCAGCCCATCCGGTTGACCAGCACCATGCAGACATAGCCGCCGGCCATGGCGAAGGCGCCATGGGCGAGATTGACGAAATTCATCAGGCCGAGCGTGACCGCGAGCCCGCAGGCGAGCACGAACAGCAGCATGCCGTAGGCAACGCCATCGAACAAATTGGTGAGGATTGCGGTCATCGTCTCAGCTTGGTTAGGGCGTCATGGCCGGG
>ERZ1034409.160-NODE-160-length-18886-cov-22.914715_pt1 | contig 18886 bp, 16 predicted proteins | sample MGYA00520610_ERZ1034409 | MGnify/ENA primary metagenome ERZ1034409 (study PRJEB33736, sample SAMEA104288480) | Azolla microphylla | place: Ecuador | collected 1982 | study: EMG produced TPA metagenomics assembly of the PRJEB19522 data set (Is there foul play in... | reverse complement strand
GGGAAGGAGTTATTGGGGTATCGATGAACAACCAAAGGAATTAAGAGAAGACTGCTCACGAAGAATAGTCGCTGAAGTTGGGATTTTTCTAGTGTGAGAAATGCTGTCACGCACATACCCAAAAAAGCTGATACCTAACTTACGAGTAGTAGCAACAAGAGACATAAAAGTATCCCACGCCTGAGTACCTTCTAGAGTTTGAGTGGCACAAATTATAGCGGTATGCACTTGAATGATGTCTAAAATTGACGGGAGGAGCCATACAACAAGAGAATTTCACTCCTGAGTCTGACTCAGTGACTCCTGAATACTTACAAATAATCTTCTTAAATAACGAAAAATTCCGACGAACCAACGAACTTAGAACACAAACAAAAAACACAAGTAGAGACGCGAATCAAACCGTCTCTACTTGAAATTAGAGTAGGGTATTAACCACGGAAGAAGGTGCTACCCCATTTTGTGAATCATTGATAGTAGTAGTCGAGTTTTGTGGCTGTATTTCTTCCTGAACACCCCGGACCTTAATTAACTTAATGGCCCTGTTAACGCTTTCTGGTAAAATTACCACCAGACTACCATCGGGAGCCATATCTAAGGCTTTGTTAATGGCTTGGGTTTCATCCAGAATTGACTCAAAGCGGGAATTAGGCTTAACTTGGGTAATGCCTTGAATAATCAAATCTGAAGCAGAACCGCGCAATCTTCCTCTGGTGTCGTCATCTTCCTTGACAAGGATGTAGTCAAAGATATCTGCTGATAACTTACCCAGAGTAACAAAATCTTCGTCACGGCGATCTCCAGGACCACCAATTACACCAATGCGTTGTCCAGTTGTCCAGTTGCGGACAAAAGAACCCAAAGCTTCATAACTAGCAGGATTATGGGCATAGTCTACCAAAGCATGGTATTTACCCAAATTAAATAAATTCATTCGTCCTGGCGTTTGACTAACTGAAGCGCGGAAAGTCCTTAAACCAGCGCGAATTTGTTCAATAGTCACGTTCTGCACAAAAGCTGCCAAACTTGCTGCTAAAGCATTAGCAACCATAAATGGCGCTTTTCCACCCATTGTTAAGGGTATATTTTCTGCTCTTTCTATGCGGTGTGTCCAATCACCTTTGACAATTGACAGATAGCCATTTTCATACACTGCTGCCACTCCTCCCTTTTGGATATGCTTTCGCACTAAATCCGAATCGGGGTTCATAGTGAAGTAGGCAATATTCGCTTTTGTCTTTTCTGACATCGCCGCAACGCGGTGATCATCGGCATTAAGAACGGCATAGCCATCAGGGAATACAGCTTCTGCAACTACACTTTTCAGATTAGCTAATTGTTCAATGGTATCAATATCGCCGATGCCTAAATGATCTGCGGCAACATTTAACACCACACCCACATTGGCAGATTCAAAACCTAAGCCAGAACGGAGAATACCGCCACGAGCCGATTCTAATACCGCTACTTCTACAGTTGGGTCTTGCAGGATTACATGGGCGCTTTGGGGACCTGTGTTGTCTCCAGCTTCTACTAAGTAATCACCGATGTATGTTCCATCTGTAGTGGTATAACCTACAACCTTCTTTGTTTGCCTATAAATATGTGCTAACAGACGAGTCGTAGTAGTTTTGCCATTGGTACCTGTAACAGTGAGAATGGGAATCCGGCTGGGTTTTTCGTTGGGAAACAGCATATCCATCACTGCACCAGCAACGTTGCGGGGGATGCCCTGACTGGGGGCGACGTGCATCCGAAAACCAGGGGCGGCATTCACTTCCACAATGACACCATCCACATCTCTGAGAGGACGGCTAATATCTGTGGTGACAATATCCAAGCCGGCAATATCCAAGCCGATAATTCTCACTACCCGTTGTGCTAACCAAACATTTTCTGGGTGAATTTCGTCAGTGCGGTCTACAGCAATACCACCCGTACTTAAATTGGCTGTTGCCCGTAAATAACAAATAGTTCCCTTGGGAGGTACGCTATTGAGGGTATAGCCTTGCCGTTCTAATAGCTGATAGCTAGTACGGTCTAGTTCAATTTTGGTGAGGACGTTATCGTGTCCTTCTCCGCGATTTGGGTCTTGGTTGGTTTCCGTAATCAGTTCAGCAATGGAGGATCTGCCATTACCAATAACGTGGGCTGGTACTCGTTCCGCTACGGCGACAACTTTACCATCTACAACTAATACCCGATGGTCGCGCCCGACATAATATCGCTCCACAATAATAGAACGAGAAACTTGTCTGGCTGCTTCATAGGCTGCCTCAGCTTCATCCCAACTTCTGATATCAATGGTGATACCACGCCCATGATTACCATCTAATGGCTTGATGACTATAGGATAACCACCAACATACTCAATGGATTCTTCTAAGTCATCCAAGAAGTTAATCACCGTGCCTCTGGGTACTGGCACACCGTTAGCAGCGAGAATGCGTTTTGTGGCTTCTTTGTCACAAGCTAATTCTACGCCGAGAATACCTGTGTTGTCGGTCATGGTTGCCTGCATTCGCTTCTGGTTGACCCCGTAGCCTAGCTGAATCAGAAAGCGTGCGGCTAGAGGCATCCAGGGAATACCTCTTTTTTCTGCTTCTTTGATGATCGCTTCTGTAGAAGGACCCAAGGAAGCTTCACGGCTAAAGTCTTTCAGGTCTTGGATATCTTGCTCTAGTTCTGCCTTGGGATAACGGCCCCGATCAACAATACTTTGACATAGTCGTACTGCTGCACGTCCTGCATAACGTCCCGCTTCCTCATTTATGTACTCAATCACTACCTGGTAAACTCCAGGTGTGGCAGTCTCACGGGTGCGGCCAAAACCTACGTGCATTCCAGCTAATTCCTGGAGTTCTAAGGCCACGTGTTCTACGATATGGCCCATCATAGTGCCTTCTCGTACCCGCATCAAAAAACCACCACGACAGCCAGGAGAGCAATAATGACCCTCCAGACTTGGCAGCGCCTCAACTAATCCTTCATAAAAGCCAGCGATTTCATTTGAGGGCGTTTCCACAAGGTTTTCTAGATCAAGGCGCATGACGATCAGCTTATGGCGTCGAATGCTCCAATAGTTTGGGCCGCGTAAGGTCTGGATCTTGAGGATTCTCATGGGAATAGGTAGATGGAGATTCGGAACCAAAATTCTAGTTTCTTACTGGAATTGACCGCTAAACTGTTTGTCATGAACAGTTTTTTCTTTTCAGATAGTATTTAGTCCAATATTTTGGGCAGTAAGAAATCAAGTGCGGTCAAATCAGTGTAACCTCAGATACTCTATCCCGTCAGCTGGAGATCCGATGCACAGCAGGTAAAACAGTACGTTGGTAAAGATGGAAACGATCTCCGTAACTGAGGATATGTAGGCGTAAATTATGCACTGTTAATGGTTCATTAGCACTAACAAGGGGTTCGTTGGTATGCGTAAGTTCTGTGGGGTCAACAATGGTAACACTGCCTTTACCCATAACTTGTAACCAACCATCGCGTTCAAACACAGCACAAGTATCTTCATCAATGCCAATGCCTAGACGGTCAGGATGTGCTGCGATCGCACTTACAAGTCTCCCCATGCGATTCCGGTTATGGAAATGTTGATCCACTATGACTTCAGGAATAAATCCTAAGCCCGTTGCCATATCGACTAGGGAACGATTCGGTGTTTCACCACTTCCACCACCTGCAATCATATGATGTCCCATTACCGCAGCGCCTGCACTGGTTCCTGCTAAGGTTAGTTGTCCTGCTCTTACCCGCTGCCGGATAATATCCATTGCGGCTGTATCAGACAGAACTCCACAGAGACGTAATTGGTCTCCTCCTGTTAAAAAGACGCCAGTACAAGCTTCTAGAGATGCTTTAATTTGAGAACTGTCGCATTGTTCACGTTCGCGAATGTCTAAAATCTCAACTTTTTCAGCACCCATTTCTTCAAAAATGCGAATATACCGACCACCGATGATAGCCGGTTCGCGGGAGGCGGATGGAATAATTGTAATATACGCCTTACTAGCACCAGCACGAGCAACAAAAGTCCGCAGGATTTCGCGTCCGTGAACTTTGTCTTCTGCGCCTCCGATAACTAGAACGGCGGTTTTGGTTGCTTGGGGTGTCCTCATTTCCAGCGATTTAGCTTTTAATTGCTGCATTCTGTTTCTGCTGCTCCATAAAACTTATACAATGCTGATAGCGCAGGGTGGCGCAAGCCATACATTGCTGTTTATTTCCCGCTTCCACCAGAGCCACGGAGAGGGTTTCTTGTCCACGGGCGTAAATTCCGCCAGAGCCTGGCGTACAAATTTAGGGGTTGCATTCAACAGGTTATTAGCTCCTGTCAACAACTTCAGGTAAATTTAACAAGGTTTAATAGCCTGTTGGTTTTCGCCCTTTGCTTTTTTGAGAGGACACTTTTTGGAGATTGGCTCAGCACAAGCCTTCCCAATTTTTTCGTTAACCCACACGATGCCTCCTGGAAGTTGTTAACTTGGGTTGGATTATTAATTTAAATTTAGTTGTGACAATATTTAAACATAAATTAAGTAATTACAAAAATTAGAGAAATTTTTGAACGCACCAAAAACCCAAGAGTTTTAGTAATTTTAGATACTGTTGATCAAGATGAAGAAGAGGGTGTAGGGTTTAAGGTGTAGGGTTTAAGGTGTAGGGTTTAAGGGGAGAAACTATTAAAAATTAAAAGTTCACACTCTTCTGCCTTTTACCTCTTAGCTTCTTTGGTAACTGACGTTAACCAGAAATTTACGTTAAATGTTCCAATCTTAGATTAGTGTCATTGAATACGAATTACTGTGCGTTTTGATATAGTTACGCTTTTTCCTGACTGTTTTAGCTCGGTTCTCAGTTCTGGTCTGTTAAGTAAAGCTCTAGCCAGACAGATTGCTCAGGTACATTTGGTTAACCCCAGGGACTTTACCACTGATAAACATCGTAAGGTCGATGATGAACCTTACGGTGGAGGTGTGGGGATGCTAATGAAGCCTGAACCTATTTTTGCTGCTGTGGAGTCGCTACCATCCCTAGCGCGGCGAGATGTGATTTTAATGAGTCCCCAAGGTCAAACTATCAATCAACCCCTGTTGCGCGATTTGTCCACGAATTACGACCAGTTGGTGGTGATTTGTGGTCACTATGAAGGGGTAGATGATAGAGTGCTGAATTTGGTCACTCGTGAGGTATCTTTGGGTGATTTTATTTTAACTGGTGGGGAAATTCCGGCTATGGCTTTGCTGAATGGAGTAGTACGTTTACTACCAGGGACGGTAGGTAAGGAGGAATCTCTCAAAGCAGAAAGTTTTGAAGAGGGATTATTGGATTTTCCTCAGTACACTCGTCCAGCCAATTTTCGGGGGTGGAAAGTACCAGATGTGTTATTGAGTGGAAACCATGCGGAAATTGCTAAATGGCGTTTCCACCAACAACTTGAGCGCACAGCTTTGCGCCGTCCGGATTTACTGCAAAAATGGCAAGAAGAGAGAGAACAGGGTATAGGTGACAGTTAACAGTTAACAGTTAACAGTAAATTGGGGAAATTAATGTTCCACGTCTTACCAATGACCAATGACCAATGACTAATGACTATGAACATCAGAATCGGTAACGGCTACGATATTCACAGATTGGTGAGCGATCGCAATTTAATTTTAGGCGGTATTCACATTCCTCATGAACTGGGGTTATTAGGACATAGTGATGCTGATGTCCTAACCCACGCCATCATGGACGCGATGCTGGGAGCATTATCTTTAGGAGATATAGGTCATTATTTCCCGCCTAGCGATCCCCAATGGGCTGGGGCTGATAGTCTTGTATTATTAAAACAAGTACATCAGTTAATTCGTGACCAAGGTTGGAAAATAGGAAATATTGATTCTGTAGTTGTGGCTGAACGTCCGAAACTAAAACCACATATTGCCGAAATGCGGGATAAATTAGTAGCCGTTTTAGAACTAGAACCAAATCAAGTTAGTGTGAAAGCTACTACTAATGAAAAATTAGGAGCAACTGGTAGAGAAGAAGGGATTTGTGCCTATGCTGTAGTTTTGTTAGTGGCAAAGTGATTAATAGGAGGATTGCTATATGTTTAGTTTAGATAAACCGGAGGAATTACTTATCAGGCTAATCTCCAGTATTTGCAATAATGAATTTGATTCACCGCCAACAATAGAAAGATTATTGCCTCTCTCTGATCTAGATGTTGTATTAGATAAAGATCAGCAAATAGAACTATTGGTTGATATAAAAAGAGAAAAATACAGAGCGAAGAAAAAAATAATTTATCGAAATTAACAAAGTTATATTGACACAGATCTACAAAAGTTAGTTTTGCAATGCTGGCTGAATTAGACAATATCACTAGTTTTAAATCTAAAAATGGCATAACAGAAAATAGAGCATTAGAGTGAGAAACTGCTAAGACTATCAGCACCTATGACAGCAATTTATTGGCTGGTGTAATTCTCCTTCATTAACCTAAATAATATTTATATTAGTGAAATTATGACATTTACTGAAAAAATACTCAGTTACACAAAACGCTTTTTCTTGCTTATCAGCCTCCTTTCCTTTACAGCCCTGACAATTACTGCTTGTAATCCAACTAAACTAAAAACTAGCGCCGCACAAGTACCACAATTAGTAACCAGCATTCTCAGCGATCCGAAAACATTTAACTATGCTCTTAATTCTGATGCAAATAATATTTTCGGATATACTTATGAAGGATTGCTTAACCAAAATCCTATCACTGGTAAACTTGAACCAAATTTAGCAGAATCATGGGAAGTTTCTGAGGATAAATTAAAGATTACTTTCACTCTGCGCAATAATTTAAAATGGTCTGATGGACAACCACTCACATCTGATGATGTTGTATTTACTTATAATGATATTTATCTGAATGAAGCCATACCAACAGACGTTAGAGATATTTTGAGAATTGGGAAAGATGGCAAGTTTCCCAGTATTAAAAAAATTGATAAAAGACGGGTAGAATTTAGCATACCAGAACCTTTTAGACCTTTTTTACAAAACTCTGGTGTACCTATTTTACCTGCTCATGCCTTACGAGAATCTCTACAAACTAAAGACCAAGACGGAAAACCTAAATTTCTGACAACATGGGGTATTGATACTCCACCTGAACAAATAATTGTTAATGGTCCCTTCAAGCTGGAACGTTACGATACTAGTCAGCGGGTAATTCTCCGGCGTAATCCCTATTATTGGCGTAAAGATACTCAAGGTAAACCCCAACCTTATATTGAACGTATTGTTTGGCAAATTGTCGAATCAACGGATACTTCTTTATTACAATTTCGTTCTAGTGGTTTAGATGCTGTGGGGGTAGCACCAGACTATTTTTCTTTATTAAAGGTACAAGAAAAACAAGGTGATTTCCAAATTTATAATGGAGGACCTGCTACAAGTACAAGTTTTATGATTTTTAATTTGAATCAAGGAAAAAGAAACGGTAAACCACTCATAGACCCAATTAAATCACGTTGGTTTAATAATGTATATTTTCGCCAAGCTGTAGCTTATGCAATTGATAGACAAACCATGATTAATAATACATTTCGTGGTTTGGGTAAACCGCAAAATTCACCCATTTCTGTGCAGAGTCCCTATTACCTTTCTCCAGAAGCAGGACTAAAAGTTTATAACTATAATCCCGAAAAATCTAAGGAATTATTACTCAGATCTGGGTTTAAATACAATGCTCAAAATCAGCTAGAAGATTCTCAAGGAAACCATGTTAGGTTTGCTTTACTTACCAATGCTGGTAACAAGATTCGTGAAGCAATGGGTTCACAAATTAAACAGGATTTGAGTAAAGTTGGTATCCAAGTTGACTTTACTCCTTTAGCATGGAATACTTTTATAGATAAGCTATCTAATACTTTAGATTGGGAAGCTTCTTTACTCGGTTTGACTGGTGGATTAGAACCAAATGATGGGGCTAATGTGTGGTCTCCTGAAGGTGGATTACATATGTTTAATCAAAAACCCCAACCAGGACAAAAACCAATAGAAGGGTGGAAAGTTTCACCATGGGAAGCGAAGATTCATGAATTTTATATTCAAGGCGCACAGGAACTTGATGAAGCGAAGGTGACAGAAATTTATGCAGAAGTTCAACGATTAACACAGGAGAATTTACCATTTATTTACTTAGTAAATCCCTATTCTCTTTCCGCAATCCGAAACCGTTTTCAAGGAATTAGATTTTCTGCTTTGGGTGGTCCATTTTGGAACATTCATGAAATTAAAATTACAAAATAGGTGACAGGTGAGAGATTAAAAATTTATCAATTACCAATCACGAATCACGAATCACGAATCACCAATTACCAATTACCAATTACCAAAAATTGCTGTGACTCAACCTGAAGCTTTGCGAGCGCTCCTGGAAGCGGTTGCTGATGGTAAAATTACCCCAGATATAGCATTCGACTCACTCAAAGACTTATCTTATGAATCTGTAGGTGAGTTTGCCAAAATAGATAACCACCGTCAATTAAGAACCGGTTTCCCAGAAGTCATTTGGGGACAAGGTAAAACTATTGATCAAATTGTGCAGATTATGTCCGTGATGCGTCAGCATAATCCTGTAGTTATAGCTACGCGTATTGAGCAGTCGGTTTACACTGAACTGCAAAAAAAAGTTAGAGGTCTGCGATACTACGAATTTGCACGAATTTGTGCCATTGCACCCTCGGAAATTGAAATCAAATTCCCTGGACAAATCGGTATTCTCTCTGCGGGAACGGCTGATTTACCTGTAGCGGAAGAAGCCGCAGTCACAGCAGAACTTTCCGGTTTCCATGTCCACCGTCTTTTGGATGTGGGTGTAGCTGGAATTCACCGTTTACTTAGTAACCGTCACTTACTAGAGTCCTCATCTGTGTTAATTATTGTTGCAGGTATGGAAGGGGCTTTACCTAGTGTGGTAGCAGGTTTAGTAGATTGTCCCGTCATTGCTGTTCCTACTAGCATCGGCTATGGTGCAAGTTTTTCTGGTTTAGCTCCTTTATTGACAATGCTTAACTCTTGTGCAGCCGGAGTGGGTGTGGTTAATATAGATAATGGTTTTGGTGCAGCAATTTTAGCAGGACAAATTTTGCGAACTTCCGATAAATTACGCTTGGCATCTCAAAGTTAGTCAGCAAATAAAATAAATGATCTGTATAATTGCGGTTATTTGATATGAGATGAGTTACTACCATTTTTGGGAATAGTTTATCAATTCTTTGGTCATAAAGTTATGGAACATTTGAACGATACAGTATTTTCCCTCTTGGGCAACCTGCACTTCCATCTCAGTTTCCCCATTAGTGATCATACCCATTTTTTCCTAGTTGGTGATTACAGGGACATTAAGGATCCCGATATTTTAGGTCAGATGCAACGTAGTTGGAATAATTTTGTCAAAAGTGGCCAAATTTGGGCGACATTGATTGGTATCATTATCGGCTATCTTCTTAAGGGTTTAAGCAGTTACGGTTAAATAGATTTTTAGATTTTAGATTTTAGATTTTGGATTTATATTAATTTAATTCAAAGTCTAAAATCGCAATTTTTTATTTCCTCTTCTTTCTAATTTATGACCGAAAAACAAACTTGGAGCCAGCGGTTTGAATCTACACTACATCCAGCGATTGCACGTTTTAATGCTAGTATAAGCTTTGACATTGAACTCATAGAGTATGATATTACTGGTTCTCAAGCTCATGCTCAAATGTTGGCTCATACAGGGATTATTTCCCCAGAAGAAGCAAAGCAATTAGTTACAGGTTTAGATAAAATTCGGCAAGAATACCGACAGGGCAAATTTCAGCCTGGTATTGATGCAGAAGATGTGCATTTTGCTGTTGAAAAGCGACTTACAGAAATTGCTGGTGATGTCGGTAAAAAGCTACATACCGCCCGTTCTCGTAATGACCAAGTAGGCACTGATACTAGACTCTACCTGCGTGACCAAATCCAACAAATCCGCCAGAATTTACGGGAATTTCAAGCCGTCTTACTCGACATAGCTGAAAAAAATATTGAAACCCTGATTCCTGGTTATACTCACCTCCAACGCGCCCAACCCGTCAGTTTAGCGCACCACCTCCTGGCATACTTTCAGATGGCACAACGAGACCTGGAACGCTTAGGAGATGTTTATCAACGAGTGAATATTTCACCCTTGGGTTGTGGTGCTTTAGCGGGAACAACTTTTCCCATTGACCGACATTACACTGCCAAATTATTGCATTTTGATCAAATTTATGCTAACAGCTTGGATGGAGTGAGCGATCGCGACTTTGCCATAGAATTTCTGTGTGCAGCCAGTATTATCATGGTTCACCTCAGCCGTCTTTCAGAAGAAGTCATTCTCTGGTCATCAGAAGAATTTCGCTTTGTCACCCTCAAAGATAGCTGTGCCACAGGTTCCAGCATCATGCCCCAAAAGAAAAATCCCGACGTGCCAGAACTAGTACGAGGCAAAACCGGGCGTGTCTTTGGTCATCTTCAGGCGATCTTAGTCATCATTAAGGGACTACCCCTGGCATATAACAAAGACCTGCAAGAAGACAAAGAAGGCATATTTGACAGCGTGAATACCATCAAAGCCTGTCTAGAAGCCATGACCATTTTGTTGAGAGAAGGTTTAGAATTTAGTCCCGAGCGATTAGCACAAGCAGTTACAGAAGACTTTTCTAACGCTACTGATGTCGCAGACTATCTAGCCGCACGGGGAGTACCATTCCGCGAAGCTTACAACCTTGTAGGTAAGGTAGTAAAAACGAGCATAGCCGCAGGTAAACTACTCAAAGACTTAACCCTAGAAGAATGGCAACAAATACACCCAGCATTTGCAGCGGATATTTATGAAGCCATATCCCCCTATCAAATAGTTGCAGCCCGCAACAGTTACGGTGGTACTGGTTTTGCACAAGTTCGTCAAGCTCTTCTTGCAGCCCGTACTCAAATCAGTGCTGAATGATGAGTAGTTTTTTACTCCTGACTCAAAAATAAATAAAGGCGTACAAATACTAAATAGATGTACGCCCAAATATACAAAATTAATATAGCAGTTGTCAGGGTAATTAGGGCAAGCTCAAATTCCCAACTCTTGATTATATAAGGTTTATCAAAAGCTGAATGCTGACTGCTCACTGCTATATAAGAGTAAATATTTAAACAGTCAAATTATTCAGCAGCGTCCATTGCTGCTGCTCCTGTTCCTTCATCTTCTTCACTCTTCGGTGGTCTTTGTTGGAACCTTCTTTGCATTCTTCCTGTCGTAGTCCGTTTACGAAACTTTCTGGCATAAGCCTGGTTCCGTAGCGCCTTTTCTTTTTTCGGGTTGCGGCGCTTGGCCATATTCACCTCATGAATAAACAACAAAAAACCTACATCTAGGCATTGGTCGGTAATATAAGCTACCGACTTCATTAAAATAGTCCCAAAAAGCATAGATATTCATTTATCTTATGCCTTAAGTTAATCGGGTATAACCGATGGGGCTAACTAAAAAACCCAATCCCTAAAGTATAAAGCTGTCGGGATTACTTTTCGCCTAGTGCAGTAAATATTAACACTTTAAACAGCCAACCATCTTAGCGTACTCACATAGTTGCTGTCAAGCTATATTGGCATTTATTTATGTTTATAGCTACCCTAAATCATTATTTCACAACCATATCCCCGAATTCTTCTAAAATTTGGGGATATCAGGACAGCACTCATGTAAAAGTCCAAAACTTGGAAATTTAAACACTGCGCTTTTTAGCAATTCAACCGGAATGTAGTTAACAACCCTAGTATTGATTATTGCTGTGAATCAGGCACATAGTGTTGAAAATCGGGAGATACTTAAAAAGTATGAGTTATCAATTTTATCCCAAGTGGGAAGGAAAACATAAACCAGGAATATGGATTTATAGATCGTTTTTGATTCCTGAATATACGTCTAATCAATTTTTACTGGTTAATGATTTATAGTTAAATAGTATAATTGATATATTATACGTATCTTGGCTAAAATAAAAGCTCTAATCCCACCATATCTATATCCAACAAGACTCAATTTATGTTTTACTCATTGAGTTTATATTCAGTGGTGGGAAGTTACCAACGACACCAAAAAATTTGCAGATTGAATACTATTAATTTTTTAACGGCAGTGATTCAGTCCACACGCAGTTTATGGCACTTTGGACAAACGGTTTTGGGTATTATCTTTCGCCATCCCATTACTGGTACTAGTGTGATTCCAATTTTACCTGATGGTCGAATTGTGTTAATTCGTCGGAAAGATGATGGTTGCTGGTCTTTGCCTGGTGGTATGGTTGACTGGGGAGAAGATATTCCTCATGCAGTGCGTCGAGAGTTGATGGAAGAAACCGGACTCGATGTGTTAAAAATTCGGCGTTTGGTGGGAGTTTATTCTTCACCAGATCGTGATCCGAGAATCCATTCAATTTGTGTTGTTGTTGAGGCTGAAGTACAAGGAGAAATGAAGCTTAAAGATAATTTAGAAGTGATAGAAATTAAGGCTTTTACTCCTAGTTCTTTACCTCAACCAAAAATGTCTCATGACCATGCTCGACAGTTGCAAGACTATTTGCATGGTTTAACCACTTTGGCATGATACAGCAGGAGTCAGCACTCAGGATTAAAACTCTCTTGCTGTCTAGGTTCTATTTAGATTCTGTACCTCATTGATCTGCTATCTGCTGTAAACCAAGTTGCTAGTTATGCAGTTTCAGGAGGTAATTAGTAATTTATGATAAAATGTTTATCTTAATTTTGGAAATTCTTAAATCCTGCAAATCATAATTCAGACGATTGGCAATGAAAATTAAACAACACTCTCTAAACTTTTCTGTCAATCAGCGACAAATATTCCTTCGTTTGCAAACCGAGATATGTGTTTTAAATTTGTTTTTACAACTATGACTTCATCAAAACAATTTAATTGAAGAATTACCTGAGCAGTAAGAATAACATCACCATCTAAACTATCATTGCTTGCTGTAGGCTTTCCCTGATTTCGTACCCATGCCCATAACTCTGCTACTTTTCGCATTGTTTTACTAGTTCTGGGAATAAGACAAATTTGGCTGAATGTGTCCAGACCTTCTAAACTCTTGTTCTTTCCTTCTCTGATTAGTTCACGCCGAAGCTCGTAGTCAGCTATTTCTGGTATACGTATTGCAGTTTGACTCTCTTGTAAAGATTTGAACTACTGCTGTACTTTTGGATCTATGTTTGGATGGGTTACTTTACTCAGTAGATGAGTATCTAACAATATAACTCTACTCATCTATCTATATTGATAACCAATTTTTGTTTAAAGCTGCTTCGATTTGAGGATAAGTTCCTTGAACATAATCTGATTTATCAGCCATCCATTCATCTACCAGTTCTATAACTTTTTCTAAAGGATTATCTCTATGGTCTATATAGGTTTCTAATTCAAAAGATTTGGCTAAATTTTTATAAAATTTTGAGCTTGGAATTCTTTGCTAGTCCATGATTCTAATGCGTCTAATATGAGAACTTATCTTTCTAGCCATTCATTAGAATGGCTTCTAGTATTCCATATCTTGGCTACAGGATAGGATTTAACCTGAATCAAAGCATCAACTTTCGCCCTAACTTGCAGTAGTTCCTCTACGAAAAGAGCCTCTGACTGCTGCATAAGAATATCAATCATTAATGTTTTTGGCATCATGTCTGAAGTGCAAACTCCTGTCTCTATTCTCTAGCATCTTCAATTTGTTATGTTGATTGACGTTAAAAATTGATATTTTTATTAACCATTCCCAAATAAGATCTTTCCCATTCCCAAGAAAGTTAAATTCTTTTCGGCAATTAATTTCGTAGCTATTTCTGGATCATATTTTTGTAAATAGCCTCTTAATAAATTACAATCTCCCCCAGTAATTGCTATCTTACTATCTGGAAATAAAGATAACCAAGAGTCAATAAAATCTTTAGTTCCTGCTAATAATGTGTAAATTACTCCACTTTTAATTGCTTCTTTTGTATTCATGGCAAAATGTGGTGGTAAAGAAGTAATTGAACTTGTCTTTAATAATGGTAATTGTCCTGTATTTCGACCCAAACTGTTAAGTTGTAAACTTAGTCCTGGTAAAATTGCACCACCTATTAAACGCTGCTGATGATCAACACCTGTAAAAGTTAGTGCTGTACCAACATCAATTACTAATACGGGAAATCCATAAGTTTGTCCTGCACCATATAAAGCAAGGGCGCGGTCAATTCCTAGTGTGGGATACATACCCTTGATGGGGATGTCGTTTAAGGTAATTAAGCGCACATTTGGGTAAGTTTGCCAAAGTTTTGTTTGAGTGGGAACTACGGAAGCTAAAACGAGAGTTATGGGGAGGTTGGAAGAGAGGAAAATAGGACGAGTAGAAGATGGTGAGACAGGTAGAGTATTTGTTTTAGCTAACTGTTGCATATCAGATGTTGATAAATGTTCTGTGTCCCAAGTTGAGTTGAGGGTATTATCAACAAATAACGCCCAATGTAAGCGGGAATTACCAATCATTAATCCTAGCCAAAGATTTTCTGTGGTTTGTTGCTGGGTATTCTGTTTCACACTTTTAATTTTCTTAAGTCAGCTATAGGTTTTTCAAGAAAAAGTAATATTCAACCCGTGTCATAATAAAGGAAGAGGAATAAATACTCAATTTTGTCAAGGAGGGGAGTTATGGTATTGCTCACCGATAAATTTGAAGAACAGGGAAACCCAGCCCCGGAAAAACGTCTCACCATACAGACTGTAGAGATTGCTGAAAATACAACAGCGATTCGGTCTTTGGACTGGGATCGTGATCGCTTTGATATTGAGTTTGGTTTGCAAAATGGCACAACTTATAACTCATTTCTCATCGGTGGTGAGCAAACTGCCTTAGTTGATACGTCTCACGAGAAATTCCGTCAGCTATATTTTGATACACTGACAGCTTTAATCAATCCTGAAGAGATTAATTATTTAATTATCAGCCATACAGAACCAGACCACAGCGGCTTGGTGAAAGATTTGCTATCTATGGCTCCTAATATTACTGTAGTTGGCTCTAAGGTAGCAATTCAGTTTTTGGAAGATTTGGTACATCGGCCTTTTAAACGGCGGATTGTCAAAAATGGCGAGCGGTTGGATTTAGGTAACGGTCACCAATTTGAATTCGTGATCGCGCCTAATTTACACTGGCCTGACACCATTTTCAGCTTTGACCACAAAACCGAAACTCTCTTCACTTGCGATGCTTTTGGGTTGCACTATTGCTCCAATAGTACCTTTGATGATGACTTAGCAGCAATTGAAAAAGATTTTCAATATTACTACGACTGCTTAATGGGTCCAAATGCCCGTTCTGTTTTATCTGCTCTAAAGCGGATGGGAGAATTAAAAGCAATCAAAATGGTCGCTACAGGTCATGGTCCACTACTTTACCATAACGTTGAAGAATTAATTGGACGTTACCGGAATTGGAGTCAAGGACAAACTAAGGCAGAAACGGCAGTTGGGATATTTTATGTTTCTGAGTATGGGTATAGCGATCGCTTGGCGCAATCAATCACCAACGGCATCGTTAAAACAGGCGTAGCTGTGGAAATGGTCGATTTGGGTGGAGCAGTGGATTTGCAAGAGTTGCGGGAGCTTGTAGGACGCTGTGCTGGGCTAGTTGTGGGAATGCCTCCTACTTCTGGTAGTGCCACTATTCAAGCTGCACTGAGTACAGTTTTAGGTTCCGCGAAGGAAAAACAAGCCATTGGTATTTTTGAAACCGGTGGTGGAAATGATGAACCAACTTATCCACTATTAAATCAATTCCGGGCTGCGGGTTTGAATGTAGCTTTTCCTGTAATTGAAATTCGGGAAACACCGACAGACAACATTTACAAAAAATGTGAAGAAGCGGGAACGGATTTAGGTCAATGGGTGACTAGAGACAAAAGCATCAAGGCGATGAAATCTCTTGGTGCTGACTTAGACAAAGCACTAGGGAGAATTAGCGGCGGTTTATATATCATCACTGCTAAAAAAGGGGATGTATCCAGTGCCATGTTAGCTTCTTGGGTGAGTCAAGCGAGTTTCAAACCTTTAGGATTTTCCATAGCGGTAGCTAAAGACCGGGCGATTGAATCACTAATGCAAGTAGGCGATCGCTTTGTCCTCAATGTACTGGAAGAAGGAAATTATCAACCCTTGATGAAACACTTCTTAAAACGGTTCCCTCCCGGTGCAGATCGTTTTGAAGGAGTAAGAACCCAACCAGCGGAAAATGGTGCACCTATTTTGACAGATGCGCTGGCCTACATGGAATGCGAAGTGATTAGCCGGATGGATTGTGGCGACCACTGGGCAGTATACAGCACCGTTTACGCTGGAAGAATATCAAAACCAGATTCACTAACAGCAGTTCACCACCGGAAAGTCGGAAACCACTATTAAACAATTCAAAATTCAAAATAAACAATTCTAGAATTTTGAATTGATTTATTATTTGTCGCCTGTAGGGTGGGTAATACCCACCTTGCGAAAGAATAATATCTTTAATATCTTTAAGATCTTTCTGATTTTGAATTGCGCTATATCTTCCCTCTCTCGTCCCATCTACCGTAGACTTTAAGCCTAGATAAACAACCTTAACAACTGAATTTCAGCACAAATAGAACGAATTCTTTAAAGAAAGGAAATAAAACCATGTTAGAAACCAAACCTCGTGATATTCAAATTTTGCCGATTGGGACAGATACAACAATATTGCGATCCCGCAGTTGGACAAGGCTAAGATTTGAAATAGAATACGCCTTGGCTAAAGGTACAACGGCTAATTCCTTTTTAATTCAAGGTGATAAAATCGCCTTGATTGACCCACCAGGAGAGACTTTTACCCAAATTTATTTAGCAGCTTTACAACAAAGAATTGATGTCGAAACTGTTGATTATGTAATTCTTGGTCACGTTAATCCTAACCGGGCTGCAACATTAAGAAATTTACTAGCAATTGCCCCACAAATTAGCTTTGTTTGTTCAAATCCAGGAGCGATAAATTTAAAAGCAGCGTTAGAAAATCAAGATTTACCAATTTTGGTAATGCGGGGTGACGAAACTTTAGATTTAGGTAAAGGACATCATCTGCAATTTATTCCTACACCTAATCCCCGCTATGCTGATGAACTTTGCACCTACGATCCCCAAACAGAAATACTATTTTCTGATAAGTTATTTGGGGCGCATACTTGCGGTGATCAAGTATTTGATGAAGGTTGGGAAATCTTTAACGAAGATAGGCGTTATTATTTCGACTGCCTCATGGCTCCCCACGCCAGACACGTAGAAACAGCCTTGGATAAATTATCAGATTTACCAGTGAGATTGTACGCCACTGGTCACGGTTCATTAGTTCGTTATGGTTTAATTGAACTTACCCATTCTTATCGGGAATGGATTCAACAACAAACCAATGCTGACATGACCGTAACTTTGATTTATGCTTCTGCCTATGGGAATACAGCAACATTGGCTCAAGCGATTGCACGTGGTATAACCAAAGCAGGAGTTAGCGTCGAGTCAATTAACTGCGAATTTGCTGACCCCGAAGAAATCAAAACCGCAGTTGAAAAATCAGCAGGTTTTGTCATCGGTTCTCCCACTTTAGGCGGCCAAGCACCCACACCAGTACAAACAGCTTTAGGAATAGTTCTCTCCACCGCTACTAACAACAAACTCGCTGGAGTTTTCGGTTCTTTTGGTTGGAGTGGGGAAGCAGTTGATTTCATCGAAAGCAAACTCAAAGATGCAGGTTACAGATTTGGTTTTGACACCATTCGCGTCAAGTTCAAACCCAACGAAGTCACCTTACAAACCTGTGAAGAAGCAGGAACAGATTTCGCCCAAGCACTCAAACGTGCTGCGAAAAAAGCAGTTGTCGCTAGACAACCTGCAACTAATGTCGAACAAGCAGTTGGTCGCATTGTTGGTTCTTTGTGTGTTGTTACCGCTACTCAAGGGGAAGTGAAAACAGGAATGTTAGCATCTTGGGTGGCACAAGCCAGCTTTAGTCCTCCTGGTTTAACCATTGCCGTAGCTAAGGACAGGGCGATGGAAAACATGACCCACACTGGTAATGAATTTGTTGTCAATATCTTGACAGAGGGACGTGAAATACGCAAACAGTTCATGAAGGTCTACACCCCTGGACAAGATAGATTTGCCGGTTTAGCGATGGAAGAAGCAAGTAATGGTGGTGTAATTCTTTCTGGTGCTTTATCTTACCTAGAGTGTTCTGTCCAAAGTCGTATGGAAGTCGGTGATCATTGGTTGGTTTATGCCACTGTTAATGATGGGAAAGTGTTAAACCAAGATGGTGTGACAGCGGTACATCATCGCAAATCCGGGAGTTATTATTAACCCCACCCCTAGCCCCCTACCGCAAGCGAAGAGGGGTAATTTACCTTGTTCCTAGTCTCCCGTTGAGAATGCGTGTTGTGAGGCTCTGCCTCGAGCAGCAAAAGGGAGCATTCCAATCCATCCCCCTTAGACTGCTTGGTAAATGAAGAATTTGATTTATTCGAGCTTGCAGCCCAACAACGGTACCATATATCACTATATTGTCCTGATCAATGTACCACCAACAGGATTAACCCGGATTTCTCACAAGCAGTAAGAAATAAATTTACATGACCTGATGTGAGACTAAATCTTGATACATCATCAATCACAATTGAATCGCCGAGATAAATTAAATATAAAATTGCATTTATAATGCAAACATAGTCACTATCTTTTTATTGGTAGTAAAATCAAAATGCTCTGTTCATCAAATTA
>ERZ1034409.159-NODE-159-length-18933-cov-2.712523_pt1 | contig 18933 bp, 19 predicted proteins | sample MGYA00520610_ERZ1034409 | MGnify/ENA primary metagenome ERZ1034409 (study PRJEB33736, sample SAMEA104288480) | Azolla microphylla | place: Ecuador | collected 1982 | study: EMG produced TPA metagenomics assembly of the PRJEB19522 data set (Is there foul play in... | reverse complement strand
GGGCTGTTGCATGGGCCAGATAGATAGGTGAGAGTGCTTCGGCCGTGATCGAGATAGGTGCGGACCACGGCCATGTTGTACCTGACCGCATACTGTCGGATTGCGCCACACTGGAATTCGACGGAGTACTTCTGATAGTCCATCGACATCCTCATGTATTCGGCAACCGGCGTCAGGCCCGATTTGTATGGCAGGCCGTGCTTTTCAATGACAGCGATGGCTTGGGTTAGCATGGGTCCTCCGGCATGGTATTCCATTCGCGGCATAGTTGGCCCCTTATAGTCCGACACTTCAGTGATGCCGTCTTGAGGCGACAAAAAGATGCAAATCTGGCGCCATGCCTTTCATGGCTGACATGGCGTATCACCCCAAAATACTCTAGAGTTTCCAAAGGGGACGTAACGGGGGGGATGGCCAATGGCCGACAATAGAAACGTGTCCGCCTCTGGGGTAAGAGCAGCAACGCCGCCGGTGCACGTCGGCACCGGTGCCGAAATAGCTTCCAGTCAAGTAACGTCGATATTGATCGATGCCGCTTTGTACCCTCTTTCGGTGGTGCAGCGGACGGCGCACCGCTTCTCCGCTACTCACGCCGTCCGCGTGGATCGGGCCGATGGGAAGTGGGCCGTATGGCTCAACGCCAGAGACGGCTCCTTCAACTCTGCAGGGCTTGAAGACGACTTCTACACATGGCTTGTCGATGATGCGCTTCGTGAGCGGATCGCCGAGGAGACCTGTGGGATTCGGCTCGCTCTGGTTACTGCCGCACTTGCCGGCACCCGCGCTGCTCGGACCTGAGCGGCGTGGGACGTTTTCAGCCGCCGTCCGACTTTCGTCCATCTGCCGAATACCGGTTGCTGCCATTCCGTTTCCGGCGTTTCTATGCAAGTCGCGTCCTTCTGGTTAACGAGATCGGTGAGCACGCCGTTCTGCACAGCGAGCAGTTCCAGGCTTTCGTGCGTCACGAAATGGACGCCGATGACCCGGCGTACCCGTTGTTGGAGAGCCGCCACTTCCTGTCGCCGGGGGACGCAGCTCTGCCGCTGGATCGCATGGCACTGCAGTACCGAAGCCGCAAGCGGTTCCTCTTTGAAGGGCCGAAGCTCCACATCTTCGTGGTGACGCTGCGCTGTCGCTACTGTCAGGTCTCGCGCCGCCCAGACACCGCCGCGCATCGCTTCGACATGAGCCTGGAGATTGCCGAACAAGCGATCCAGCACGTCCTGGAGGCACCGTCGTCGCACCCCACGGTCGAATTCCAGGGCGGGGAGCCGCTTCTGGCATTTGACACCATCCGCCACATTGTCGAGAGACTCGACGCGGCGGCGACGCAGCGGGGCAAGACGTTCCGATACGTGATCACCTCTACCCTGCATGACCTGGACGATGAGTGCCTGGAGTTCATGCGGCGCCACGGGATTGTCCTGTCGACCTCACTGGATGGCCCCGAGTCGCTGCACAATCGAAATCGGCCCACTCCAGGCCAAGACAGCCACGCTCAGACTCTGGCCGGCCTGGCCCGCGCCAGAGCTGTGCTGGGTGATGGCGCGGTATCGGCGCTGACCACCGTGACGCGCCGCAGTCTGGCTGATCCAAAGCCCATAATCGAAGAATACCGCCGGCAGGGCTTCCATTCGATCTTCCTGCGGCCTCTCAGCCCATACGGTTTCGCATCGAAACAAGGCGACACCCTGGGCTACGACACTTTCGAATTCCTGGCCTTCTACCGCGCCGCCCTGGACTATCTGATCGAGATCAACCTGGCCGGCTACGCCATGGACGAGGTCTACGCGAGCCTGCTCCTGCGCAGCATCTGGACCCCCTTCTCGTCGGGATATGTCGACCTTCGCTCGCCTGCCGGGGCCGGTTTCGGTACGTTGCTCTACAACTACGATGGTGGCGTATACCCCTCCGACGAGGCGCGAATGCTGGCCGAGATGCGGGATGACAGCCTGCGGCTGGGCCACGTTTCCGATTCATACTCTGACCTGATGCAGTCGCCGGTGATGCAGTTGATCGCGACTGGCGGTGTCGCCGAATCCATTCCGCATTGCTCCGATTGCGCCTACCTGCCGTATTGCGGCTCCGATCCAGTGGATAGCCATGCCCGGCAGGGGGACGTGATCGGCCACCGGCCGTCCAGTGCATTTTGCAGCAGGCACATGGGCATGCTGGACCTGCTTTTCGAGAAACTGCTGTGCGGCGACCCGGACGAGATGCGAGTGCTCCGGAGTTGGGCCGCGGGGCGGCCCAGCCTGGCCGATCTTGAGCTGGGTGGCTGACGTGGCATTCCCCCTTACGGTGGGCGCAAAGACCGAGGGGTTCGAGTCACCGCGGTTGCTAAAGGTGGTCGATGTCGACACCTTTATAGCCGGCCGCTGGCGGCCGGAGCACTGCGTATTGCTGGCCGACGAGGTCCACGAGCGCCTCCTGGGAGCCCCATGGGGCGCGCTCTGCGGCAGGCCTAACCCGCAGTGGCACGCACCTTGGATCGAGCGCCCGGCGCTCGAACCGGGCTTCTTGCCGGGGGATGTTATCGAAATCGTTCCCGGCCGGCCGAACATCAGGATCGCCTACCGCCGCGGGCAACGAGGCAACGTCCTGTTCGCAACCGAACGCTGCAACAGCTTTTGCCTGATGTGTTCGCAGCCGCCGCGGCAACTGGCTGACGACTGGCGGGTCAATCACAACCTGCAGCTGGTCGAACTGATCGACGACGACTTGCCGAATCTGGCGATCACCGGCGGCGAGCCCACTCTGCTGGGGGACGGCTTACTCCGCATGGTAGAAGCCTGCGCCAGCAGGCTGCCGCGGACCCGGCTCGAGATCCTGAGCAACGGTCGCCTGTTCGCGGCCCCGAGTCACCTCGACCGGGTAGCGGACATCGGCCATCCGGACATTCAGTGGAACATCCCCCTGTACGCCGATGTGGCATCCGTGCACGACTATGTTGTACAGAGCAGAGGTGCCTTCGAGCAAACCTGCGCGGGCCTGGTACGGTTGGCGGAAATGAAGCAGGCGATCGAGATCCGGATCGTTCTGCACAAGGCATCCATTCCGCGTCTGGTGGAGACGGCGCGTTTCATCTTCCGGAATTTCACCTTCGCGCGACACATTGCGCTAATGGGGTTGGAACCTATCGGCTTCACCCTGGCGAACCGGGATGCGCTTTGGATCGATCCCGCAGACTACCAGGACGAACTGGTCGAGGCGGTGGGCTTCCTTGTCCAGCAGGGAATGGCCGTCTCCTTCTACAACCTGCCGCTATGCACGCTTGACCGCCGGCTTTGGCCTTTTTCGCGGCAAAGCATTTCTGATTGGAAGAATATTTACCTGCCACAGTGCGAGGGATGCAGCGCGCGGACGCGATGTGGGGGATTTTTCGCGTCTATCAGCGAACAATGGGTGAGTCGAAAGGTGGCACCAATAGCCACCAGCATAGGGGGATGACATGAAGCATAAATTGCTGAGTCCGTTTGAGCGTCTGATTGGGCTGCTGGTGCCCCTGGTGTCGGCGGGGGCCGCGGCGAATGCGCCGGCGCAGGCCACCGCGGAACCGGCCCTAGAGCGGCCCGCTACAGAGTCCGATCCTCTTTTCCTACAGGCGCCGCTGAATCGCCCTGAGGACAATCTCTATGCCGGGCACAGCTCACACAGTTCGCATAGCTCTCATTCGAGCCACTCTTCGCATTACTCGGGTAGTGGGGGATATTCCTCGGCCCCGTCGCCAACTTTGTTGGATGACAGTAGCCGCAGTTCTTCGGCGCCGGCGCCCACAACCGCCCCAGTACAGCCTAGGTCCTCGTATCCGTCCAACTCAACACGCGCCAATGGTCTGGTGTCCCAGCCGGGAGCCGGCGGCGATGAACTAACCCTGTTGATTATGCGGGTCCAGATTGCCCTGATGCACCGAGGTTTCGATCCCGGGGCTATCGATGGAGCCATGAGCAGTCAGACCCGGTCGGCGTTGAAAGCGTTCCAAAAGAAAAACGGCCTCGGCGTGACCGGCGGAATGTCTACTGAGACGCTTAACGCCTTGGGAGTACGCCTGAATTGAGGCAGAGGTCCTCGATGATGGGAGCCAGGAAAATAAGGCGACCGTGAACTTCGTAAGCAGTAAATGGGTGGACCTCTTTGCGGAGCTTTATTGTGTCGATAGAATCATTCTCCCTAGATAAAGTCATCAACACATTGAAGATCTACGTATCTGCGGCACAGCCCGAGCGGTCCATCAAATATCTCTATGGGCGAAATTCCGAACTGCAGAGAATCGACGAAGCGCTCCAGGCTGATGGGTGGCATCTGTTCATTTATGGGGACAGGGGAGTGGGAAAGTCATCGTTGGCCGCCTCGGCAGAAGCGCAATTCCAGTCATCCGACAATATTCCAATCACCATTCCATGTGGGCCGGATACGACGTTTTATAATACCGTCGAGACGCTCTGCAGAAACATCACCAGGCAGCCTGCAGGTACTTTTAAGCATGACATATCCCAGAAGCTCAATATCCTGAGGGTGTAATCGGTAACCATCGGCAGCAAGACGGTCGATATTGAAATTCCCAAGGTTGTTTCGATTTGTTCGGCGGTTGAGGCGACCAAGCGCTCTGTTCAATACCACTCTCGAGCGCCGGTGGTCGTCCTCTATGAATTCGATCATCTGAAACGAGGATAGAAGTTAATGCGTACCCACAAGATTGGACTTTCTATCATGCTTATATGTTATGTGCATTTAATTTCGGTGCGGTCCTTGGCTGACGAAGCTCAGACGACCTCGGGACCTGCGATGGTTAGTGCCCAAGCAGGGCAGACATCCAGTGCCTCACAATCGACTCTCGCAGCAGTGAACGGGGGAACCACCTCTTCCTCAGGTGGCGGTCCGCTGAAGGCACAAAAAATTGAAGTTCCGGTTGACATTCTGAACGCACTCTCCAATCAGGCTACAGCAACTCGGCAGCTCCTTGATCGATCACAGGGCGCGCCAGGCGTATCCTCGATATGGAACACAGTTGGGACGGTTGTAGCAGCTATTGTTGGAGCCTTCTTTGGTGGCTATTTCTTCCCTAATAGGATCGAGCCCCTCAAGTCGAAACTGGCCGGAGAGCTTGAGGTCCTAAAGAGCGAATTGCTGCGAAAAAACGAGGAGATAAAAAGTCAATTGTCCGTCCTTAGCGACATGCATAAGAGCAAACGAGAGCTCTTCGCGGAAATGAACAAATCGGCATGCAATGTCGCAGATAGCGCCAAACGGATACAGATTGTCAGTGGCAATCCTGACCACTCATATATGATGGATGAAATGATCGAGGAACTGGATAAGTTCTCGACAAACCTAAAGGCACTAAAGGCACGGCATACCGAACCGAACCTTGGCGATAGGGATGTCGAGCCATACAAAGCTTTCCAAAAGCTGGCCTTGGAGTTTTTTTTGTTTTTGGACAATACGAAGTCGGCAAATCTTGAAGCCGCTCAAGCAAACCAAAATGCAGACAGCCGTGCAAAGGCTAAGAGCGAGCTTGCGAGCTATATTGTTGAACTAGAGCGGAGAGCGGACACGTTGCTAAAAGATGCCGAGCAACTGGCGATACACAGTCGCCGCCAACTAGACCCAGTACGGACTTAGCTACGAGCGCGCATTGTTTCCGGAGATGTCCAATTTATAACTGGGAAAATGGGAAGACGCAGCCGCGTCCGGCCCAACTGCCCGCCATCGCGGTGCTCCCCAAGATTGGTAGGCGCGAGGTTCGTTCTCAGCTCGCGGAAAAGCAGTCCCTGAGTAGGGGATGGATGATTTGTCCTCGTTATCGCAGCTACAGAAGCGGCTTGGCGCCGCCCCGACGTCCGCTTTTGGGGTTCTAGACCTGTTCTAGTGTTTGCGCGCGTTGAAAATTGACCAGCAAAACGAGGTTCTGATGGTCAATTGTCGGTGAGCCAACACTTCCGGATTGTATTTCGAGGTGTAGCGAGTGGTGTTGCGGCCGCTTTAGCCTAACCCAGCAAACCGGCGTCTGGCGGTAAGCGGTCGGTGATTCCCTATCGGTGAATCCGGCTCCCGGTGGGCGTGATCAGCAACCCGTATTCAAGTCCTTCAGATAGGTGTCGAAGGACTTCGACCATCCAAAGGCTTCTCCTGGGGCCAGATCGTCGAGCAAGATCACTTGGGGTTTGACGCGGAAATGCCTTTCAACTGGCTTCTGATTGAAGCGAGTGAGCTTGGCAGTGACATTTCCCGTGATGACGTTGCGATCGAACTCCGCAGCGTCCTGGCCGGTTGAACCATCTTCGGCTTCAGTTAGTCCGCCCTGCTGGAACTTGACCCCGATGAGCCGCCACTTGCCCTGATAAAGTTTGAATTGATGCGTCTCCGAATAGCCGCATTCGTGCCAGGCGGAGCCGGACGACACGTATGCGCTTCTGTTTGCGATCCGCACCTTATTAAACCCAAAAGTTGGGTACACATCGATCGGAGTGCTTTTGGCTGCCTCCAAGTACGCCCCATTTGAGGCCTGAGTAAGGATGATGATGCGCTCGTAGTCCTGCTCCGGATCGGACCCTCCTTCCGGTCGTGGTCGACTGAAGCGCACGATTCCAACCCAATCCTGACGGCCGGCTCCTGCCAAGTCGCCGTATGCCCCATCGCTGAAGGGCCGATCACTCCGTGGCAGTGCATCTAGGTAGGCCCGTACACTCGCATAGTACTTTTGATCTGGGTCGGCGGAGGCCGATAGGGTCCAGAGCAAGGCGACAAGCGATGTTATACGCATCGTCAGAGTTTTATTGCTCATACCCTGCCCTGGTGCTCCAGCGGTGGGGCAATAACTCGTCGAGCCTGCTCGTCGATTGCGTAGGCAGCCGCGTCAGCACATCCTTGAGGTACTCGTAGGGATCGAGTCCATTGAGCTTGGCCGACTGGATCAGGCTGGTGGTCGTGGCCGCACGCTGCCCAGCCCGGAGCGAACCGGCGAAGAGCCAGTTCTTGCGTCCGGTTGCCCACGTTCGGATTTGCCGCTCATCGTGGTTGTTGTCGATCGGCAACGCGGGATCCTCCAGGTAGCGCGTGAGGGCTCGCCACCGGTTGAGGCTGTAATCGATCGCCTTGGCGATGGCAGTGCCTTCGGGGACACGTTGACGCTGCAGAGTGAGCCAGTCATGGAAAGCGCCGGCGATCGGCGCCGAGCGCGTCTGCCCGGCCTCGAGCCGCTCCTCGGGTTGGCGATCCTTGAGCAGTTCCTCGATGGCATAAAGCTGCCGGACCCGTTCGATGGCATCGGCCGCGAGCTGGCTTTGATTGGCGACGTGCAACTCAACGAAATGGCGCCTGGCGTGAGCCAGGCAGCCTGCTTCGATGACTCCGTTGCCGAAGCACGCCTTGTATCCACTGAAATCGTCGCAAACCAGGTGTCCCTTCCAGTCACCGAGGAAAGCCCGGGCGTGCTTGCCGGAACGGCTGTCGGTGAAGTCGTAGACCACCGCCTTCAGGGATTCGAACTCGCCGGCGGCGTAGGCCCACAGATAGCTGCGGTGGGTCTTGCCGGTGCCGGGCGCCAGCATGGCGACCGGGGGTTCGTCGGCCTGCACCACCGCGTAGCCCAGCAGCTCGGCTTTCAGGGCTTCGACCAGGGGCTGCAGCCGATAGCCGGTTACTCCGTCCCAGCTCGCCAGGGTCGAGCGCGGAATGGCCAGGCCGGCGCGCCCGAAGATGGCTTCCTGCTGATAGAGCGGCAGATGATCGGCGTGTTTGGAGACGGCGACATGGGCCAGTAGCCCCGGCGTGGGGATGCCCTTGTCGATGATGTCCTGCGCCACCGGCGCCTGGATCAGGGGCTCACAGTGATTGCACACCCACTTGCCGCGGATGTGGCGGTGCACGGTGAAGCTGCCGGGCGTGTAGTCGAGCTTTTCGCTGACATCCTCGCCGATCCGCCGCAGGGCGCAGCCACAGGCACAGTCGGTGGCTTCCGGCTCGTGGCGGAATTCAATTCTGGGAAGATGGGCCCGCAGCGGCGCCCGCTTGGGCTGCTGCTTTCTCTGGTCCGGGGATTGGGTGAAGGTGTCGCGGAGCTCTTCGAGCTCGCGCTCCAGCGCCGCCAAGTCGGCGTCAAGGGCTTCGTCGAACAGCGCTTTCTGGGGCGCGCTCAATTGCTCGCTTTTGCGCCCGTACTGCATTCGCCGGATCTGAGCGATCTCGAAGCTGAGCTTGCTGATCTTGGCATCGCGCCACTGGATTTGGCAGCCATCATCGTCGATGCGCTGGAGGAGCTGATCCACCAGTGCGCGCAGTCCGGCTTCGTTCATCGCAGGCAGTTGCGCGCGATCGACGAGCGGGATAGTTTGCATGCTTGATTATGACGCAAGAATCGCGTCAGAACCCTTACAGAATCAGCCCAGTACGGAATATTATCAGAGAATGCGGATGATGCCGGCCTCGCCGACCCGCTGCCAGGGCAGGCCCAGGACCAGGGCATCCAATTGTGGACGGGTCATGCTCATCTCGACCAGGCTGCTCTGCGGCCAGGAGAACTTCCCCTGGTGCAGGCGCCGCACCGCCAGCCACACGCCGATTCCATCGTGCACCAGCACTTTGATCCGGGTGGTGCGACGATTGGCGAAGACGTAGGCATGGTGCGGGCGGGCGGCGCCGAAGACCTGGATCACCCGGGCCAATGCGGTCTCGGTGCCGGCGCGCATGTCCAGTGGCTGGACGGCCAGCCACACGGCCTCGACGCGGATCACTTCATCAGCTCACGCATCCAGCCCGCGCATTCCGCCGCGGCTGTGATCGGCCAGATCACCGTGACCGTCGTCGCGACGCGGCGTAGCTCGATGCGGATGTCGGGTACGGGTTGCCCCTCGACCTTTACCGGAACGAAGGCTGGCTCTTCGCTGCGTGGCTCGACCGCCTTCATTGGCACACCCGGCTCCGATGTGCCTGCCGACGCTTGGCGGTCCTCGGCCAGCCACCGGCGCAGGACATTGGCATTCATGCCATTGGCCAGTGCGATCGCCGCGATCGACACGCCGGGCTGCTTGCACGTGGCGACCAGCTCAGCCTTGAATCCTGTGCTGTAGAGGCGGCGGCGCCTTCCGCTCCTGGTTTCGGCCATAGTGTGCACGTGTCCACGGAGAAAATTCGTGGACACGATGCTTACAGCGCAGGCGGTGGGGATCAAGATGGGATGGCTGGACGCTTACGTGTGGCGCGCCCTGCCAGATGAAATTTTCAAAGCAGTTCACAGCTGTACTGCGCACCAGCGGGGTGCAATGCCTCGGGCGGCGCGACATATCCAAATGTGAATATCTCCCCCCTGCTGCCGATCAAGCCAGCTGCGGCGGGGATTCCGGTGTGATGCGCATCTCAGCAAGACCCGACGCCCGGCGCTAGCTTGTGCCGGGAATTGAAGTTGCTGACTCAAAAAAGCGCTGACGCGCACGCCTCCGTCTCTACCGGAGCGTGACAGCAAGGATGCGGCGTCTACGAAATGCCGTTGCGGTCGACCGCGCGGGAGCCCGGCGATCCGACCATTCGAACAGGGGAAGCCGTATGACACTCAGTGGAAAGGTCGTATCCGCGGCCGCAGGCCTGCATGGCTTCGATGCGGACGTGACGATCAGTGCCGACAAGGCGAAGCTGTTCAAGCAGGCTGGTTTCGCTTTCTGCGTCCGTTACCTGACGCGCGGGGCTGGCCAGGCCAAGTCCGATCTCGGCGCCGATGAGGCCAACGGCATCCTCGATGCCGGGCTTGGCCTGATGGCGGTCCAGCATGTCAGCAAGAGCGGCTGGTCGCCCACCGCGAAACTCGGGAGCAGCTACGGCGGCTACGCCGCCAGCAATGCCCAGGAGGTCGGCCTGCCGCCGGGCATCAATCTCTGGCTCGACCTGGAAGGCGTCAACCACTCCGCAGCGTCCGAGGACGTGATCGCGTACTGCAACGCCTGGTTCGACACGGTCAACGCCGCCGGCTATGTCGGCGGCATCTACGTCGGCGCCAACGCGGTCCTCTCCGGCGACGAGCTGTTTTGGCGCCTGAAGACCCAGCACTACTGGCAGTCGGGCAGCGCGGTGCCGGCCCTGCCCGAGCGCGGCTACCAGATGAGCCAGCGGATCGTCGCCGGCGACGTCGTCAACGGCATCGAGATCGATCGCAACCTGACCAAGACCGACAGCTTCGGCGGCGCGGTGCTCTGGCTGATCCGGTCCTAAATCCACGAAAGAAGCGGTTCGGGGGAAACATGGCTTATCGAATCCTGTCACTCGACGGTGGCGGCGCCTGGGCGCTGATCCAGGTGCGTGCACTGATCACCATCTACAGCGAAACGACCAAGGGGCAGGACGTCCTGCGAGATTTCGATCTGGTCGCTGCCAACTCCGGCGGCAGCCTGGTCCTCGGCGGCCTGGTTGAGAACCTGGCGCTCAGCGAGCTACTCGGCTATTTCGAGGACGAGGCCAAGCGCAAATCGATCTTCTCGCCGAGCAGGCACTGGGGTGACCGCGCCTTGCACGACCTGACCGGCCTAGGACCAAAGTACAACGCCGGGGCCAAGCTCGCCGCGATCGAGCGGCTGATGCCGAACGGCGGCTTGAAGCCGATGACGGCCGCGGCAAGCGGCATCCGGCGCAAGGGCGCTAACGCCGACGTGCACCTGCTGGTGGTCGCCTTCGACTACGACCGCAACCGCGCCACCTTCTTCCGCTCGGCGCCCGCCACGGCGCCGGGGTGGGGCACCGGCAGCGCCAGCAAGGCCCTGCTGGCGGAGGCGATCCACGCCTCCACCAATGCCCCGGTCAATTATTTCGACGAGCCGGCCGAGATCCAAAACCCGTACGGACGTTACTGGGACGGCGGCATCACCGGATGCAACAATCCGATCCTGGCCGCCGTCACCGAAGCCCTGGCGCTGGGGCAGAAGCCGACCGACATCGTCGCGCTAAGCCTGGGCACCGCCAACACCGCCTTGCCTTGGCCCAAGCCCGGCCAAGGTCCTGCGTACCTGCTGCAGCCGATGAGCGAGAAGGGCCTGATCCACGACATCCGCAAGCTTGCATTTTCGATCCTCGACGAGCCGCCCGATGTCGCGACGTTTCAGGCCCACGTCATGACCGGGGGGCCGTTGTCCGGCATCCCGCAGGTGGATAGCCGCATTGTGCGCATGAATCCGCTGTTGAGCCCGGTCTCCGACGGGGCGGGCGGCTGGAAGCTGCCGACGGACCTGGGCCAGGGCGCCTTCACCAACCTGCTCAAGCTGGACATGGATGCCGTCGAGCAAAGCGAGGTCAAAGCCATCTCCGACTTCTGCGAGCTCTGGCTGAGGAGCCAGGTGATGAACCAGCCGGTGCGCATGGATAGCGACACCCTGACCAAGGAGATCGGCCAGCAGTCCTTCAAGGATGCGCTGGCGGCCTGGCTCAAGCTCAAGGCACTTTGAGGAGAGCCACCATGCGAATCCTCCAGTCCCGTGCCCTGACTCTCCTGTTGCTGTCAGCCCTGGCTTTCCCAGCGTTCCCGGCCGCCAAGGATCCCGCCAAATCCGAGGCTCCCGCCACGACCAAGCCGACTGCAGCAGAACAAGCCCTGACGCCGAACACCGCCACGCCGCCGGCCAGCACAGCTCCGGTCACCACTACCGATGCATCGAAACCGCCCATCATGCTCGAGGGGACGATCAAGACCATCGCCGATGGCGCGGTGACGCTGACTCTGCCCAAGCCCCGCGGTGACCAGATCCTCACGGTCGATACGCAGGTAGCCAAAGACAGCATGGCGCAGGCCCGGATTGGCGACCGGATCAAGGTCGACGTCGATTCGATGAGTGCGCCCACCGCCATTAGCAAGGTCGAAAGCATCGACCGACCGATCGAAATCAGGTTTCGAATCCTGGCGCTGATCGGCGGCTTCGGTATCCTGTTCGCTGCCGCCTGCGCCGCAACCCGCGCAAAGCCGCTCAAGTTCATGATCGGCACCGATAACCGCTACAGTAACTCGCAGACCCAGCTGATCCTGTGGTTCGGCGCCGTTGCCAGTGTCTATTTCGCCGCGACGGTGTTGAGAGTCTGCTACCTAGGCTTGGACTCACTGTTCGGGATCAGCATCCCCGAGCACCTGCTCGAGCTCAGCGGGCTCAGCGCGCTGTCGTATGGTGGGGCCAAGGTCATCACCTCGCAGAAAGTCGACGCCGCCGAGCAGGCCGGCTTGATGCCGGTGAAGGTGCCCGCGGCTCGCGCCAACCTGCTATCCGATCTGTTCACCAACGATAAGGGCAATGCCGATCTCGGCGACTTCCAGATGATTCTGGTCACCCTGTCGGCTGTAGTGCTGTTCCTGTTGAGCGAGTTCCATTCGCTGGCGTTCCTGAAGTTAGGGGAGGGGTTCGCGCTACAGGACATCGACTCCACCATGCTGGCCGGCTTCGGCCTGGGGCATGGCGCTTATCTGGTGAAGAAAGCCGCGGTGAAGGCCGGGGACGGCTAGGGCGCAACCTCGGCTTAATTCTTTTACATATCAGCCCGTTAGAGCGCCCTCGGTTTTGATCCGCGCGGACGGCTGAGCATCCAAGATCGGCATATCCGGGATAATCGAACAAGTTATCCCAGATAACTAAAATAGTTATGTAACGTAATCTCTGTGATACATTAAATCAGGTTATTGTCTCACGAAGATTACATTATGCCGACCCCCCATCTCCCCCCCGCAGCGGTTCGCAAGGTCTTGCGCAAGCTCGGGGAAGACATGCGCGATGCTCGCCGGCGGCGGCACTTGCCGATGGCCGTGGTGGCCGACCGCGCCTTTACTTCACGCGCCAGCGTGCAGCGTGTCGAGGGTGGCGACCCCAGCGTGAGCATAGGCATCTATGGAGCCGTGCTGCAGGCCTTGGGACTGCTCGAGGGACTAGGCCAGGTCGCCGATCCAAGCAATGACAGCGTGGGGCAGTCCCTCGCCGCGGCCGAGCTACCGACCCGGGTGCGCTTGCGTCGCCCGAAGAGCAAGTCCGGTGCCTGACATCGAAGTCCACATCGAGCTGGAAGGACAGCTGCGCCGCGTCGGCCTGGCGCGGTGCAATCGGGTGCGCGCGACGGAGACGATCACCTTTGAATACTCCGATGTGTGGCTGGCGGATCCGGCGCACTTTTCAATCCAGCCGGCGCTGACGCTCAGCCGCGCAGTCTTTGCGCCGCCAGCCGGGATGTCGACTTTCGGTTCGCTCGGCGACTCGGCCCCGGACAGCTGGGGACGGCGGCTGATGCAACGCGCAGAGCGCCGTGCAGCGGAGCGCGAGGGCCGGGCGGTCCGCACCCTGATGGAGTCCGACTACCTGCTCGGCGTCTCCGACGAGACACGCCTCGGCGCCATGCGCTTCCGCTGGGAGGGTGAGGAACCATTCCAGGCGCCCTTGCGCGCCGGGGTCCCGGCGCTGATCGACCTGGGACGCCTGCTGCAGGTCACCGAGCGGATCCTGCGCGACGAAGAATCCGACGGCGATCTGCAGATGATCTTCGCGCCCGGCTCCTCTCTCGGCGGCGCGCGCCCCAAAGCCTCGGTCATCGACCAGCACGGCCAGCTTTCGATCGCCAAGTTTCCAAGGGAGGATGACGACTACAGCATCGAGACCTGGGAAGAAATCACCTTACGCCTGGCCGAGCGGGCCGGCATTACCACGGCCAGCCACGAACTGCTGCAGGTCGCCGGCAAGGCGGTGCTCCTGTCACGGCGCTTCGACCGCGCGGGTACCAGCCGTATCCCCTTCCTTTCCGCAATGTCGATGATGGGCGCGCGTGACGGCCAGCGCGGCAGTTACCCGGATATCGTCGATGCCCTGTCGGCGCATGGCGCCAAAGCACGGGAAGACGCGAGGGCCCTGTATCGCCGGGTCGCGTTCAACGTCATGGTTTCGAACGTCGACGATCATCTGCGCAACCACGCCTTCCTCTGGCTGGATCAGCGCGGGTGGTCGCTGTCGCCGGCCTACGACCTCAACCCAGTGCCAACCGACCTCAAGCCGCGCATCCTGACCACCAACATCGACCTCGAAGAGGGGACCTGCTCGCTGGATCTGCTCGAGAGTGCAGCGGAATATTTCAGCCTTGGTCTAGCGCAGGCCCGGACGATGATCAAAGAAGTGGCCACAGCGACCGCCACTTGGCGAGAAGTCGCAGCCGGCATCGGCGCCAGGAATGCGGAGATCAATCGTATGGCCAGTGCCTTCGAGCACGAGGAGCTACACCGGGCCCTGAGGCTTTGAGCGTGCTCCCGATCCGCCAATGACGCCCGGCGCCAACACTATGTCTGGTAGAAATATCTGGAGCCCAGGACCACCAGAAAGGGCAAGGCACGACAGATTTGGTGGCTGCGGCGGGGCGCCGAGTCTTCTCTCAGCATGGACATCAAGAACGCGGCGGTCGAGCGTGATTTCTATCGCCTGACTGAGCTGACGCCGCAGGACAGCCACGAAGCAGCAGGAGCCCTCCCATTGAACTTTCATTCCCGACTTTCGAGTTCGAGGATGTCAAAATTACCAAAGGTAGCAGGCCTATGTCCGTTTTAGCGCGAACGGGCTGCGCTCATTACGCAACCGCCTGGGTTTGAATGCGGTGGAATTCGGATGCCTCCTGGATGTGGGGCAACAGACGATTTATAACTGGGAGAATCGGAAGACGCAGCCGCGACCGGCCCAACTGTTTGCCATCGCAGCACTTCGCAAGATCGGGAAGCGCGAGGTCCGTTCTCGGCTCGCGGAAAGCTGCGGCGGGGTAGGGGATGGATGATTCTTCCCCGTTATCGTGGCTAAGCGATTCAGTCAGGTAAGGCCAAAAGCATACAGTGCCATCCTGCCAACGCTCGTTTTCGCTCTCCCGATGGCGCGCACAATCAATTACTTAGGTGAAGTTAGGAATTGTTTATCAATAAAGGCTGGCTCCCGTTGCCGTAGTACGAGAGACTAGGTTGCCGCAGCAGACAATTGTCCACCGGGATTGGCCAACCACTTTTGGCCATCAAATAGGCGTCGGCGTGAAGGCATATGAGCGACCAAAGCCCTTCTTCAATGGAGGCTCCACATGGCCTGCTGCAATTGCTCAAAAGAAACCTTTTCCGCTTGCTGCTAGGCCTCTTGACCCTTCTGTACATTTCTCCTGCCTATGACTATCTAAGGGTTCATTTGCTGGATCAAGAGTCAGAACCGTCTTACTACGTAGATAGTGTGGGTTGTATAACCTCGCAGACCTCCACAGCGGCAAAGTATGACCTCGAAGACTGCCGACTAATTAATATCCGCATTCCGAAAACAGCTGGGCACCTTTTGACGGAAGTCCAGATATCCGGGGTTGACCAAGACGTCCCACTAGTTGCTTCGAACGCGAAAGGCGTCACCTTTGTCGCCGAAAAAATGCCGGGGTTCCGTTACGTCACTTTGAAAACGAACACGGTGGTGCCAACGGATACGCCCCTCTTGTTGAGTTTGTACGGTCCATTTCAACAAAACTGCCATGTCGGTCTGGTCATCGACGGGAAGATGGTCGACCCTGATGGCACTACAATCGCAGACGGCCACGTGTTGTACCTAACCCGCCACTGGCGCACGATCCTCCTCTTAATGGTGAGCGGCTTTTTGCTAGTCAATCACAGAGAACAAGTTCTGGAGCGACTCAGGTCGTGATGAAGGCCTTCATCGCACTGTTTAGAGCGAGCTGCGTTTTTCTCGGTGCTTGTGCCTTGTTGATGACCTGCGAAATCAGCGCGGCGTACGCCCTCGGTCTTAACCAACCCATTCACTATTACTTTCGCGGCGCTTGGATCGGAATACTGCTTGTTGCCATTTTAGTGAGTCGTTGGGTCGGCAAGAAATTCCCTACTATGTCGCGCCCGCGACACGCCGCGCACAAGGAGTCGGCGTGGTCTGGAGCAGAAAGGGCTTGGTTGACGATGACCTATATGTGCTTTTTGGCGACAATCACATTGAATCGCAGACTGTTCGAGTCCGACGCCTATCTGACTATGGTGCTCTTCGTTGCGCTCTTTCCGTCTGCTGTCATCCTGTGCAGCGCTGGGCAGAGCTCGCTGGTGGACTACGTGCTCGATAGTCACGATGCTCATGCCGAACACGAACGCCTTCACCAGTTGCTTTGGTCCACGGCTGTATCTGTGGTGCTCTCTCTGATTGTTTGTACGTGGACCAGCCGTAGCTATCTTTTCTCGTTTCTGAGATCGAATCCGACGTTCTCCGCTGCTTATCTTGAGGATGACATCGAAGAGCCTGTCATGCGATCAACGCCACGCGACAAGCCTATCGCCGAACGGGTCGCCAAGACGATTGCCACATTACTTCCAAATGCAACCCCATCGTTTGCTTTTGGGGATGGGATTAGATTGACGAATGGCCAAGCGCTGATTGGCAAGCAAGTATTCGTAGAAACCCGACTTCGGCACTGGAATATGGCCCGCGTTGATGAGTCATTCCATCCTGTTGCGGACGCTATTTGTACTGACTTGGTTACTTCGAAGGCGGTGGATCTGCCAGTCGGCATTACGTTCAAGGTGGACCGTCAGTTTGATTTATTCGGCGTCCGACTTTCTGACAATTACCTGTGCAATGCGGAGCAGCATGCCGTCCGGCAAATCGGGCGGTTTGAAGTCGTGATTGATGTTTCTTAGAGCTCAGCTTGAAAGAGGGTCCTGCGGAGGAATTGTCGCGGGGCAGGGCGCGGCCTGGAACAGCAGCTGCGATTTGTCCTCATTATCTTGGGTAAGCTTCCCGAAAGGGCCAACACCGAGCGCATCCCTGGGTGTTTCGCGCTGGAGCACCGTTGATTCGTCACCAGCCTAAGGCAACGAGGGCCAAAGAGGTGACGAAGCCTCTGTCAAGACGGAGGCAACTCTATTCCAATCAATGCATTAGCGCCCTATGGATAAAGATTAGTGATTAGTTAACCGGACGCGCTAGTCATAGACAGCCCATTCCAGAGAACGTATGGCCTGATTGCTCTTTTTTTGCGTCTGGATTGACCAATCGCAGAGGGATTTGCAACAAGCAGGAGTATATCCATGCGTATCAAAGTTATTGCACTTGCAGCTTCCGCCGTCCTTCTGGCCAGCCCCGTTGTCGGCAATGCCGACGGACACTATCAGAGTCAGCTTCTCCAGGCTCTCAAGGCGATGGAGCAGGGCAATTGTCCCACCAGCCTACTCACGGCGATGACCGCCGCGGCGTGCCAGAACCAGATCGGCGCGATCAAGGCAAAGCTCCAATCGCTGGGCCAGCCCAAAGCCGCCAACTACGTCGGCGACCAACAGATGCCAGGTGGTACTGCCGAGGTATACAACGTGAGCTTCGACAACGGCGCCATGGTTTGGGCGGTAAACGTTGACGGCTCTGGCAAGTTTGCCGTCTTCTGGACCCCGTCCACCTGACGACCTCAGCCTCCTCACCAAGCAGCTGCCGACAGACCCAAAAATTGGGGGGCTCATGGACATCATGTATTTTCGGGGAGCGGAGCGAGTCATCATTTGCGTCATAGCCGGATTCTCCATCTGGTGCGGCTATTCGCTATTCAAGCTTGAAGACAGGCATTCGTCCGCTAGCAGCAAATCGGCTGTCGGCGGCGGCTTCGACGCCACAGTGGGGCCGCTCAAGGTCAGCCTCAAAAAGGTATGGCCTGGAGTCTTCTTCGCCGTATTCGGTATGCTGGTATTGGCGGTCTCCGTGATCACGCAGGCCACCACTCAGACCTCCGCCGGCCAGGGCAGTGTAGGGACATCGAATCTGGCTACTTACGATCTCGGCGTATCCTTGAGCGATCCGCTCAGGGTAAGACTGTCGGACGGAGCCAACGCGGTGGCCGCGCTGCAGGTTGTACGGCACTCAGGCGATGCCCCGGATATAAAAGAAGCCAAGCTCGCTGCGCTCGATCCCCGCCTCGAGCAGCTCAAGATCGATCTGATCGACGCGGTCTTTGGCGAAAACAGCTACAGCAAATACGTCCTCGCCAACTCGGTACAAGGCGGCCTAGCCGCCAACAACACGCTGTCCTCGGCCGACCGCAGGAAATTTCAGGACATCGATATCGTCTTGCGCGTGGTGACTCCGTGAAGGCCGCCGCGTTCACTTGCTGCGCCGTGGTGGTGCTGGGGCTGACGGCGACGATGCAGGCAGCGTATGCTGATCCTTATTCTGACGAGCTGGATATCCAGAGAACTCGGCTCTCAGCCTTCATCGCCATCCTCCGGGCCGAGATCGACGCCCACGGCGACGCCTACGCCAGGCAGGCGCAGGCCAAAACTGCTTTTGATGTTTCTTCGATGAGATTACCTAACGCCTGGGTTGTTCGTGTTTCCCCTGACCACTACCAAGTTCAGATCACGCCCAGTTATCGCCTGCTGGCCACCTACATAACCGACGTTGACGTGATCGCTTCCGTCGATTTCTCGATCATGGATTGCCGCACCGATTACGTCGCCTTTCTCTACCGCACCCTGCGCGCAGCCGGCGAGAACGGTGACAACGCGCAGATCCCGTCGCCCGAGGGCTTCTTTTCCTCCGACAGCAAGTGTGCTGCCTACGTCGGCCGCTTTCCCATCCCGCAGCAATATGGCGCAGGACGTGATCAAGTCGTTGATCTCATCGTCGAGTTGGCTTATCTACACGAGCTCGGGCACGTACAGCTTCAGCATTCCCCTGTCGACATAAGCGGACTTCCTCAGGTTGCCACTGCGGAGAGCATGCGCCAGTTCATAACCCTGATGCGTCGCTCGCAGGATCAGGAAAACCAAGCCGACCTGTGGGGAGTGGCTCGGTTTGTCGCTATTGCTCCAAATCCCTACGTAATGGTCAACAATGCCTTTTTCGGCTTCTTCATGGCATTCGGTGGCGCCGATTGCTCCAACCAGTTCGCGCAGGATCATCCCAACGGCTTCCAACGCTATTCGCGCATGGTCCAATACATGAA
>ERZ1034409.155-NODE-155-length-19196-cov-24.433572_pt1 | contig 19196 bp, 14 predicted proteins | sample MGYA00520610_ERZ1034409 | MGnify/ENA primary metagenome ERZ1034409 (study PRJEB33736, sample SAMEA104288480) | Azolla microphylla | place: Ecuador | collected 1982 | study: EMG produced TPA metagenomics assembly of the PRJEB19522 data set (Is there foul play in... | reverse complement strand
TTTTATCCTGGTTCATGGTTGCTAATCCACACTTGTTTATCCTTATATTCTCCTATCACTTGTGTATATTCCAATAGTGGATCCTCCCATAAAAGTTGAGTCAATGAATCAGGTAATTGAGGTAGAAACAGATTTTAGTCGTTTAAAACAGATTTTACTAAACTTGATTGATAATGCTGTTAAGTATTCCCCAACAGATACGTCTATACTCCTATACTGATTAAGTTAAATTTGCAAGGTGAAGAGGTAATTATTGAAGTTTGTGATCAAGGTTATGGTATTCCTTTACAACATCAAGCACGAGTTTTTTAGCGATTTTACCGTGTAGATGAAGCAGGTACTTATTCTACTGGTAGTTGTGGTTTGGGATCATCAATCTTTAAGACTTTTGTCGAAAGGATGGGTGGTCATGTGAGTGTACGCTATCGGTTAGGGGAAGGAAGTATATTTACAATTAGTTTACTCGCATCACCATTATCTGTTAATCGGTAAACCGATATCTTATATAATTATCAATTACTGTCAGTAGGGCTATGTGGTATGCAAAATGATCAGGTATATGGTGAAAGGAGGCAAAAGGGAAGAAAGCATTAAACTTCTTTCACTGGATTTCACTATATATCCCAGTCCTATTTGATTTTTGTAAAGTTAGGTATAGCTGAATTTTCTAAAATCCTCTTGCCTTTTACCTGCGTACACAAGTAAATATGGCTTGGCCTCCTGTCAGGGATACAGGAATCAAACTGGATTCCTATATTTGTTTTCGCCATGGTGAACTGGTGTGGAAAACTTGTCTGTTTTTGTATTAATATGACCATCCTCTGGTAAAATACCAAATATTTTTATGACACACATCTTACTGGTTGAAGATGAAGTGAAATTGGCTCGATTTATAGAACGAGAATTGAGTTATGAAGGCTATCAAGTTAGCGTAGCTTATGATGGACTGACTGCACTGACAGCAGCACGACAGTTAAATCTAGATTTAATAATCTTAGATTGGATGCTACCTGGTGTTTCGGGTTTAGAAATTTGTCGTCGCTTGCGAGCTAGCGGTGATAAAGTACCGATAATTTTATTAACTCCTAAAGATGAAGTTAGCGCTTGCGTGGCTGGTTTAGATGCTGGTGCTGATGATTACGTAGTTAAACCATTCAGTTTGGAAGAATTATTAGCCAGAGTCCGCGCTTATTTACATAGAAGTAAAGAAACAGATAGCGCAGATATCTTAATGTTTGATGATTTGAGTTTAAATCGGAGTACGGGGGAAGTCTACCGAGGACAGCGTTTAGTCGAGTTGACTGCAAAGGAATTTGATTTACTGGACTATTTACTCACCCATCCGCGACAGGTAATTACACGCGATCGCATTTTAGAAGAAGTCTGGGGTTACGACTTCATGGGTGATTCCAACGTTATAGAAGTTTACATTCGTTACTTACGCCTAAAACTCGAAGCCAACAACGAAAAGCGTCTCCTCCAAACCGTGCGTGGTGTCGGTTACGTATTGCGTGATTAACGTGATTAAGTTTAAGAAATTCTCAGGAAAAACTCATCCAATCCATACTTGACTATACTAATATGCACAATTGATCTATACTGATCTATACACAGTTAATACCAAATAGCAGCAATGACTTATTTAGAAACTGTAGCCCAATTTTATAGCGAAGTTGCCCAAACACCAGAAGTAGGACTATGTTGTGTCCAAAGTACACCCCTGCAATTACCAGGATTAAAAGTTCCCTTACCAATGCAGGAAATGAATTATGCTTGTGGTACAACTGTTCATACTAATGAACTAGTAAATCAACCTACTGTTTTATATGTTGGTGTTGGTGGTGGTTTAGAAGCATTACAATTTGCCTATTTTTCTCGTCGTCCCGGTGCAATAATTGCTATTGAACCAGTGGAAGCAATGCGCGAAGCCGCTGCACGTAACCTAGAAATTGCTGCTCAAGAAAATCCTTGGTTTGATACCAGTTTTGTCAAAATTTGCCCAGGAGATGCATTTAACTTACCTGTTACAGATGCCTCAGTAGATGTATTAGCACAAAACTGTCTGTTCAATATTTTTGAACCAGCAGATTTAACTCGTGCGTTAAAAGAAGCATATAGAGTATTAAAACCAGGTGGAAGACTGCAAATGAGTGATCCCATTACTACTCGTTCTATTCCTAAACATTTACAACAAGATCAAAGACTACGCGCCTTATGTTTATCAGGCGCACTCACCTATCAAGAACATACCCAATTAATTATAAATGCTGGCTTTGGACAAATTGAAATTCGCGCCCGTCGCCCTTATAGATTATTAGATAAACAAACTTATAACCTGGAAGAAAATATACTCTTAGAAAGTCTTGATTCCGTTTCCTTCAAAGTTGATATCCCTGAAGATGGAGCTTGTATTTTCACAGGGAAAACAGCAATTTATGCAGGGACACAAACATTTTTTGATGATGCAGCAGAGCATATTTTACAACGTGGTATACCCGTAGCGGTATGTGATAAAACAGCCGCAAAACTAGCAGCATTAAAACCTACAGAAATCATGGTGACAGATTCCACCTGGTATTATGACGGCGGTGGGTGCTGTTAGAATAATTAATTAGCAATTGTGCCTAGGGCAGGCTACAGTATACATAATTAAGTTTTATAACGGACATTGAAACCCGACCATAAAACTTGCTGCTTGTGAGTTACAGGGGAGTTAGAGGAGCGAAATTGAGCAACCGCATAGTAAAGCATATCACGATTTAACACAAAACCGAGATTCTTAACTGCACTTCGTTACTTTCAGAATGATAAACTATACCTTTTATAGACATTTAAAGCATCCCTTAAACCCCCAAAATTGGTTAAAAATCAAAAATACCAACCGAGCAAATTGATTAAGGTATAAATTATCGTACCAACAGGAATTACACCTTTTGAAACTAAACTAACCTCAGTGTTAACCAAAAAAGAAATAAATGTTCTACAAAGTAATCTAGGGAAGCGTTGTAACCTAGCTTGTAATCATTGTCATGTAGAAGCAAGTCCCAAAATAACAGAATAACTTTCCCTAAGAACTTGTCTAGAATTAATTGGACTGATTTATAAGTTCCCAGAAATTAAAATCGTCGATTTAACTGGTGACGCACCAGAAATTAACTTTGGTTTTAAGCCATTGGTAGAAGCAGCAAAAGGAGCAGGTAAAGAAGTAATTGTTCGGTCAAATTTAACGATTTATTTTGTTGAAGGATTTGGTCATCTACCTGGATTTTTTGCTCAAAACCAAGTCAGAATTTTAGCCTCTCTGCCCTGTGATATAGCAGATAATGTAGATAAAATGCGCGGTAATGGTGTATTTGATGATTCAATTAAAGCTTTACAATGGCTGAATCAAGTTGGTTATGGAAAACATCCCAATTTAAGTTTAGATTTGGTGTACAATCCCCAATTACCCAACAGTGGAAAATTTTCTTTAACTCCTGGACAAAGAAACTTAGAAATAGCTTATACAATGTTCTTGCAAAAACATTTCGATATTGTGTTTAATAACCTATTCACTATTACTAACCTACCTATCGGGAGAACAAAGTTACATTTAGAACGTAAACAGCTTTACTGCAGCTATTTACAGTTAGTTTTTAGAGATGCAATTTAACTCTCATACTGTTGAGAATTTAATGTGTCGTAATCAACTGTCAGTAGACTATTTAGGAAATATCTATGATTGCGACTTCAACCAAGTGATGAATTTACCAGCAAAAGATCATCATGGACAAGAATTGACAATTAGCAAATTATTAGATAATGGAAGTTTAGAAGTCATTAGTCAAGTGCAAACCGCTGACTATTACTATGGTTGTACCGCTGGATGTGGTTCTAGTTGTGGTGGTGCTTTAGTGTAAATTTTCCAGAGTTGAGATTAATGAAGTAATGTATCAATGTCATCAAACCAAAATGATGTAACGAAAGTTGTGGCAATTGAGTAATCAATAGTTATATGCATTATGATAATATTTAGTTAGTTAAGTCTCCTCACACCACACCAAGGACCGTGGATTGATTGAAATCTCCACGGTTTTTATTTATTAGTAAGAAAAATCGAAAAATACCTTACGCTACGCTGCACTCTCAAGTATTAAGCCGATTTTGCTCCTGAATGCTCATTTTCAAAAATTCTGTTACCAAAACTGATACAAGCCATCAAGGTGGAAATAGTTAGTCTATGATGATAGTTAGTTAAGCTCCTCACACCATACCGAAAGCCGTGAAACCTGATGGTTCGCGGTTTTTTTTATTTTCCTGTAATTTTAACTAAACCAATACCGCCAAAATAAAGACCTAAAACTGCTCCAGCTAAAAGACTTTGAGTGAGAGGATCAGTAGAAGGTGTAAGTATAGCCCCCAAAACTACTGCGGACATAATTACAAACCGCCAACCAGCCAGCATTTGTGTAGAAGAAACAATACCTAAATTACCTAGCAATAATTGGATAATCGGAATTTGAAATGCCAATCCTGTTGTAAATAACAGCAATAACACAAATTCAAAATATCTTTCAATTGACCACAATTGTTCTACGACATCTGCACCGTAATTGATGAAGAATTGCAAAGCTGCGGGAATAAGTAGAGAATAAGCAAAAGTTAACCCACCAACAAATAATACACTCGATCCCAAAACCACAGGCCCCAATAAACGACGTTCACGGCGTGTTAGTCCCGGAAGCACGAACTGGATAATTTGGTAAAGAATAAAGGGACTAGCAAGCACCAAACCACTGTAACCAGCAACTTTGATAGAGACAAAGAAATATTCTCCGGGTGCAAGTTGTAGAAATTTGATACCATGGGCGGGGATTTCCAGTAGCTGTACCAAGGGTTTAACAACAATAAAACAGCCAACTACACCCAAAGCTATAGCAATTAGAGAATAAAAAATCCGTCGCCGCAATTCTTCCAGATGGTCAAAAAATGACATTTCCACCTCATCTGGTAATTCATCTAGAGGATTAGCCTCAGAATTACTGTATCCTTTCATGTCCGTATCAGGAGAATTGATAGTATCTAAGTCTGGTGAAGGGGTCATGAGTCAATTAATAGGCTACATTCCTTAACTATTTTATCTGGGAGAGCGACTACCAATAGAGGTTTTTCCGGTTTGGGGGATTTTTCCGGTTCTGTGGCGCTGCATCTGCTTAAGTAAATAAGAAGCGATGTTGGGGGCAATACTGATTAAATTCTTAACAAGAAGAACTTTTATCATAGTTGAGAAAAGGCTAACGGAAAATTTTAGCCCCTTCTCCCTTTCCTTCTTTGCCAACTCCTGTCAGAAGAATATTATACAGCAGTACAGAAATATTGGTTTTTCAATCACGTCTGGGGGTACTTACTAATCACTCCTGACTCCTGCTATAAGCCAGGAGTAAAACTCTCTTGCTATCTAGGTTTCAATTTAGATTTTGTACCTCATTGATCTGCAATTTGCTGTATGAGTTCATGATAGTTGTACTTCTCCACTACGTTATCAACTCTGATTCATCAAGATGATGTTCCTGATAACACTATTATTAATAGAAACAGAGGATTTATGAATAAGAAAATTATTTATATGGGATTGATAATATTACCAGTGTATATTTCTAATTCCACTTTAGGTCTGATTATTAGTATTTTGTTGGCACCAAAGTATACATATCCTGTGATAATTACTCACAATACCTTGGTAACTGATGCTAATTTTCTACCAGACTGGAAACGTATCTGCCCCAGAGATGACCAAACAGAAGATTGCTTGCGTTCAGGTAACTGTAAAGCCTGATGATTAGTAAGATAAAAAAATTAAATTCTATTTTCTTCATTTAAGCTAACTTGATTATTACTAATAAATAACTCTTTACTAATATCAGCTTTCGTCTGTTTATAGTTATTCATCCCATACTGTAATTCCCATTCGTTAATAGTTGTCCATGTAAAATTCTCATGATTTTGTAGTGCATCCTCATAAGTAAGCAACCACTTATAAGGGTATTTTTCTAATGATTTGGCTAATCTTATATGGTCAAAACGAGTGTGGAAATCTCCTCTTTTTCCATATATATAATTTAGGGTTTTCGGCTTTCACATAAGGAGGATCTAAAAATATGAATACATTTTTCTCATCTCCATGTAAGAGTTGACTATAATCTAAGTTGGTAATTTTGACATCTGCTGTTAAGATATGCTCTGATTTTTCCAGACGTTCTATTAATGAATTAGTAAAGCGTTTATGAAAAGCTCCTAGATAAAAACCACCTGATTCTAGAGTTCCACTGAAAGTAATTCTGTTGAGAACAAAGAAGCGGACTGCTCGATCTGAATCCGATAAAGTATTGACATCTACACTGGTTAACTCGGAAAATAGCAATCTGCCGTTTTTATGATGTTCTTTAATATGACCAACTTCAGAAACTAATTTACATAAATCAGACTGGGGAAAATGCCGAAATAGAAATAGTTCCCGGTTTAAATCGTTAATCCAAATCTTTAATTGAGGGAATTTTTCTTTTAAGTAAATAAGGACAGAACTACCAGCAACGAAAGGTTCTCTGAAGTGCGTGAAGGTTTCTGGTAAATATTCAGGTATTTTTTCGATTGCTCTTGATTTACCACCAGGATAACCGAGAGGGCTTTTAATCATAACAAAATTATAGCGTATAGTTGCTAGATACTTCTATTTTCAGGTTTGGACTATTATCAGCCTCTAAAGCTAAATTTAGAATAATTTCTTTCTGCTTTTCCTTGAATATGTTTGTATTAGCTTGTAAGAAATATTCTCTTTCTTGCATTGTAGCATCAGGAAAAACAATAGAACCGACTACATTTTTTCCAGTCAGCTTCAATTTAGTAACAATATTACTGGTTCACTGTTCAGTGCTCAAGAATCCAAGTTAGAATATAGAATTAATTTGAATCAACCACCTTGAATATCAGGAAGTTTAGGTAAAGATTCTGTTGAAGGATTTTTCATCGGCAGTCAAATAGTAAACTCCTCCTAAGTAATTCTCGATACTAAAAGTTACTTTCAGTCCATATGTTAAATATTCCAGTTGATGAAAAGTCATAGCTTCGCGTTTAGTGGCATACTAAGAACTTTCCAGGGAAATTTTTTTAAATTCTTCAAGTTGCTCTGTAATTTTTTGTAAATATCTCTTCAAACTCACTCGTGAGTTAACCAAGACCCCACTTTGATGGGAAATGAAATTATAAGAACTTAATGCTTTTTCAAAAATTGATACAAATCTTTCTTAAGATAAATCCTGATTCCAATGTAAAGCACTTTAACGATATGGTAGTATTTCGTTAATTTGAGAATTCACAAATCCATTACTAAACTTTTGATTAGTAAGCTTATTTTTGCTTGCTTGTCATTTTTTATGGCTTCTTTGTGCTGTTTCATAATAAGCAAGTAAAATGTAAATATTCAATAGATTCATCCATGAAATCGTAGAGTATTAAATACTATCTATATCTCCATCTCGTCTTTTATCTTTAACTACTGGAATTATGGTTATAATTTTAGATGCATTGTATGTAGCATAAATCCTCGCAAATAGGTAACTTCTAGTTCTTTTACGTGAAACCCATTTAGAATAAGCAAGTTCAGTTATAGACGACTTTATCAATCCATAAGCACCTGCTTGGTTAACATCAAAATTACCTATGTAAATTTCATTTAACTTCTCACCTAAGTAAGTTTTATAGATGACTCCTTTGATAAATCCTGTGAAATGTATAATTTCAGCCATTAATGCAGTATTTTTTAAGTATTGTCTAATATATTAGATATGTTTGATGGCATATCTAGAGCAATTTAATCAGCGTATTCAAAACATCTTCAATCAGCTTATGAATCGTTCAGCACCCTATCAACCTTTGTTGTTGCGAATTCTGCATGGTGTCAGTGGAATTTTAGTAATTGCGGCAATTATTAGCGGTTTCTTAGTTTACAACACTTTTGATAAAAGATTTGGCAAAATCCCAATTCCTAAAATTGATCCCATTCAGGATATTCATGGTACTGTGGGGTTATTTCTCTTACTTTTATTACCAGCTTTTACTCTTTATAGCTTTCATGCAGGAGAAAAGCGTTTATTACAACCAGATTTTTTACAAAAACTCTCACAAGTTGGTAAACCAATTTGGTGGGTAAGTCTGCAACGTTTAACAAATACTTTGATGCTTATTGCTGCGGTTTTGGCAGTGATATCTGGCAGAATGATGAAGGAAGAATGGCTACCGATAGGTGAACTTAATCACCTATGGTATTATTTTCACCTAACAGCTTGGGTGATTATGATTTGCTGTTTAGCAATTCATGTTTTGATGTCTGCTAAGGTGGTTGGTGCGCCGTTGTTATTATCAATGTTGTCATGGAAATTTCGCCATGAAGATAGTCCTAAAAATTGGTTTAGTCGTTTGCGTGGTTGGTTTAGTAATTTTCCCAATCATTTCCAGGCGGGAATTAGTCAGTTTGTCCAGGGTAGTTTAATCTTAAGAATTATTGAGGTGGTTGTATTGGGTGGTGTAATAACTGCATTTGTTTTACCATTGTTTTTCTCTGCTGGGGAATGAGTGAAGGAATTGAGTCACCTTTATGTTTAGTTTCTAACTAATGCTGATACCTTGCTTTTTTTGAGCGGTAGATTTTAGCAATTCATCCCAAGTTCTACCATCAAGTTCTATACCAAATTTTTTCTTTTGCACTCCTCCCCACTGTTTAAAGGAAAACGGGATATTAGCTTGTATACATTCAGAAAGAACTTATGAACATAGTGGCATATTCATAGTGGGAAATAAACCAATAACCATGGGTGAGGGATATAGCACAGTTGCCTGGATACGAGAAAGTGAAGGGAGTTGGGTATTACCTTTAAGACATGAACGAATCACAAGTGCCGAAAGTCCAGTCTGTTGATAAATTGTGACCCCTGGAAGAGTTGCTCAAGGGTTGGGTGGAGTTTTTGCAGTCATTGGTACTCCCACCTGTGCACCCAAACCTCGGGGAAAGTCTCCTGGTTGGCAAACAGGAAAAAACGTCAGCGTAAGAACCGATTCGCAGTTGTAGAAAATCAGGACTTCGATCACCTAAAGAACCATCAGTTACTGTTTAATAGTCAAGATTATTTATTATTTCATTACGTCTCTGATCAACTCAGCCCTGGTGGGTCATTTTCCATAGCTTAGTCTAAACTCCAGTTAGAAAGTAAACTCTGTAACTTTTGGTTTTATAGGATTCACATATGTTCGAATAGACGGAAATGTTCTGTTTTACATCTTACTTAAACAACAGATTTTGCAGTTTTTATAGATGTGGTTTTCTACCTAAAGTCACACAAGTAAGACTACCTATAGCGAGATATCTAGAACTTGAGGATTGAGCAAAATAGGGTGATATTAGCCTTGAGGATAAGAATATGAGGAATTTAGCACTAGTGAGTTTAGCTGGATTTTTGGTTAGTGCTGCTGCTTTTGCAATACCTAAAGATTCTGTAGCTATGAAAGCGCCCCAAACTTTATTATCTCAAAAATTAGCCCGAAACAATCCTTCGCCTAGTTCTTCACTTAGACCTACTAGTACTGCTCGCAGCCCCCGTATGGAGTAAATAGGTAAAATATTAAGGATAAGGAAGGCGGTAATTTGGGAACGTCTTCCTTTTTTACCGTAAAGACCGAAATATGACTCTCCCTGGATTTTGTTCTTCATTAATTCGTGTGTATAATCGCAAACAAGTTAAAACTTCTCCTGGTGTACCTCCGCAGTCTAGTTGGAGGTCATCTTTTGAATAAGCGCAAATATCAGCATAGAGTCCTGATAATTGTCTAATTTTTACGTCATGACCTGCTTTAATAGCTTTATCAGCTAATTTTTTGAGGATACGCCGGGATTCTTGTTGTAGGTTTCCCCACCAGGAATAACGTTCGGCTGGGGGAACAAATACTAGGGAATGTATAGATTCATCCATGTCAATCCAAGCACGTAAGTTTAAGATGGGGTCTGTATTGTCCTCATATTTTTGAACTCGTTGCAAGCGATCACTCAATGCTTTAATATAAAGATGGCACTGTTCTGGCTGGGAATCTAACGAAACAACATCAAAGCTAAACACACTCTTTAAGGCATGATGTAAATCAGGTTCTATTTCAATCAATTTGATATATAGAAGTACAAAACCTGTTAGTAAATGCACATATTCATAATTATATGTCTGAGCAATATCTGATTTTAAAAAGGCTTCTTTTGATAAACATAAACCTCTAGCTTGGACAGCACCATTTAGTCCAGGGTAGATGATTTCATCACGGATAAATGGCAAGTGGTAAAGATTTATATAATCTTCTGTTGCACCAACTTTTTGAACCATTTCTAAAGCGCGTTTTCGCCAAGATGTTGCTAAATATTCTGGAACACGCAACAATTTACGGTGAATTTCATTCCATAAATCATCATCATTTTGACTTTGGAGATATGTATCTCCTAGATAAAAATTCAGTTCTAGGTCAGAATTAAAACTATCATGTAATTGAATTAATTTAGGTTCATCATGAATATCAATGTGTGTAACTCGGGTGTGATTTAAAAGCGTGTGAAGTTCTTCCAGCACTTGTTCACATAAATCATTTCCTGGATCTTGTGGATATTCTATCAAGGCTTGATTCAATGCTGCTTCTAGTCCGTATAAACTAAATTTTAAAGCTTGGGCTAATTGTGAGTTTTCTGTGGCAAATAGTTGATGTAAATGCTGCATCATGGCAATAATAAGGAGAGGGCATTGGGTAGAAGAAAATTAATTAGCTTTTTCCTCCTAGATATTTTTTTCTTCAACTGATAACTGATCACTGATTTAATGTATGCCGCAAAAGGGATCGCGTTCTTTATCAATTTCGTTAGGTTGTAATTCTAATTCGGCACAATAAACACATCCTTCTTGTTTAAGGCATTCTTGATTATGTGACGTCCAATAAGGTACTTCTCCAGCATGGATTCGCAAGATACCTTTGTTGTCGAGTGTGACATGATATTGACAGGGGTAATCTGTGGTGATCTTTGGTTTGCTAAGTCCGCCAATACAAATCCATTTTTTGGTCTTGGTTTCGCTATCTGTTTGATAGATATAGAAGGTGTGTTGACCATTTTGCGGGAAGGGGGGTAAGGGATTACTAATTAATCCTTCTCCTGGTTCGTTGATACCATCGTGTAAATAGTGAAATGTTTGCAGTGGTGTACTTTCATTATGATCAACTGCAAATACTAAATGATAAGCATCTGGTTGATCAACTGTTGCTGATTCTAAGACATTGATGGCAATATCACCATCAGTTAAGTCTTTATGGGGTTGTTCAATGGCGATATTCCACTTCAATTTACCATCAGTAAATAAGTTGGCTGTTTCTGAGTCTGCTGAGATGACATCATTGAGATCAATACCATGAACATCTATTAAATAATGGGCATTTCCTCGACAAAGGAAAATGCTAAATTGCAGGGTTTGGTCAATTTCAAATTGGACTTTTATATTCTTGAGAAACTCTGGTTCTTCCATGTTTAGTTTCTCCATTAATGTTTTACCGTCGTAGCTTCCCCACAGGCGTAAATCTCCATCTTCGTAGTCTTGACGATAAATGATGTTTGTTAATTGGATACCTTGCCAATTAGTACGCACTTTGGCGATGCTTTCCCAAGGTGCTAGTTGATAAAGTTCTTGTCCGGCGTTGAATATGGCCAGGAGTTCGTTGCTTTGGGTTTTGCGTTTGAAGTTGCAAGGTAGATAATAAAAGAGGTTTTCGACATCTATTTCTAGTTGGTTTGCACCTTTACGTAGTAAGCTTTTAGATTCTTCGGGGTCAAATCTTAACCGACGTAGTTTTTCGGCATAACAAGCACCGGCTGAGGTGGCAAGTTTGGTAAATTCTAAAACGAAGGTAATTCGTTCTGGGTTCCAAACAAAATAGGGAGATTTGCTAAACTCTTGATAAATTTGTTTTTGTACTAGGTCGAGATTGCAAGTTTTACCGGAGAGAATTAACCAATCTACTTTTTGTTTATTTTCCGAATCTAAACGGCTTTCCATTAGTCCTTTAGCAATACCAATGGCTTCTTTAATCGCAGAAATTGCAGTGCGTTCAAATTGCTGACTATCTAATGTGAGGGAGATAGCATCGGGAATGATTATTTGGAATTTAACTGCGCTTTGGGCAAGTAGTTCACTAATTTGTTGTTCGGAAAGGGTGAAAGTTAATAAAGAACCATCTCCTGGTAATTTTTGTCCTAGTTTGAGTTTTGCAGCTTCGGCATAATCCCAAAGGGTGTAAAATATTTGGAGGCGTTGTGGTGCTTGTTGCCAACGGGTAGGTAATACTTTTTCGGCTGTGTCTAAGGCATCTTTAAAAGCAACATCACCTTCAGGATTTTCTTTATCTAAACATTTTAATAAACTGCCACTTTTAAATTTCCCCTCTTCTAGAAAGCGTTCTTTTAATTCGGAGTTGATTAGGTCTTCTAGTTTGTCACTTTCGATATCACCTGTGGTAATTGCTGTTAAGAGAAAGTCGGCTAGTGCAATTTTTAAAAGCCGGAATATTCGCAAGGTGATTAATTCACCACCTAATTGTAAATGTCCCGAAGAACCTAATAATTTGGGGGTAAGTTTATAATAACGTCCACCTAAACCTCTATCTTCATTATCTGCAAAGAAGGGAGTTTTATCTTCTAATGTCAGTTCAATTAATGCTAGGTCTGTAGTCCCACCACCGATATCTAAGACTAAAATATTTTGTGACCATTTATTCTTTTCTTGACGACAGCGAGTTTTCAAAGATTCAATGCCAATATTGAGATTTCCACCAAATTCTCGCCATAAAAAGAATATAGCCACAGAAACAGCTTCATCATAAGCAGTTTGCACATCATCCATACCTAATTCTTCGACTAGGGCTTTAATTTCTTTGCGAACTACTGGAGGTGCAACTGTAGGATAGGTGACAACTACTGTTAATAGATCACCTTCTGAAAATCTTCTTCTAGCCCGTTGGCGATAATCTTCAGTTAACTCAATTAAATGCGCCCACGCAGCTTGAATTAATTGGTTGACTTCAATGTTTTGTTCTTCTCCACCTAAGATAACTGGAAAGGTTCGATTTTGACCGAAATAGCGTTTAGGTGAGTGATGAAATCTGCTGATAATATCCTTAACAGAACTAATTGTACCTTGAGCGATCGCCTTTTTGCGATTGTCCCTTGCTTGTCTACCCATCTGCAATTTTAATGGTTCTACTTGATCAACTTCCATCTCACTGGGAATTTCTGTATCTCGTCTGTCAATATCCAAGACTACAGGAATTAAATTCTGTGATTCTAAGGTGGGAACACGGAAAACTTCGTGATATATCTGATAAAGTCTTTTGCTAACAGCACGGCGAAATCTATCACTATTTCCTAAACATAATTCAATTTGGCGAATTGCTTCTAAAAATTGCTCTTTGTTATCACTTTCAAAAACGTCAATTAATTTTTCTGGTTCAATGTCTAAATTTTTGCTAATTTTAGTGATAAACCTTTCCCACTCACTAACACCAATATCTGGTAAAGCAGAAGTAGCAGGAGAATTTAACCATTCTGCTAATCGCTGACGTAATCTTAACTCTTGTTCTCTGGGTAAGACTTCTGCAATTGGTACTTCAATGGGGTCAAAAAGTGTAACTGTGGAGTTAGAAGTTCCAAAATCTAAAGCCAACCAACCAGGAAATCTTTTTTTGGGTTTTTCATTGAGTTTCTGACTCAATTGCTGACTTAATTTATTTAGATATGTGTCTAATTCAAAGGGGTTCATTTGTGTATCCGTTGTGACTGTTTCAAAATTTTGTAAAAACCAAAGATTACAAGAAAATCCCATATTTTTACGAATAGATAATATGGGTTTTCCTGTCATATCAGAATCAAAATACTCAACAATAACCTCTAAGTTACAGTTAACTGCTTCGGTTAAAGGTTTTTCTAACTGACAAAGAAAGATATTGACCTAGTTGACATATAGTTAGAGATTTTTTGGGGTGTGGCGGAGTTAAAGTGTTTATATGTTTTTTGAATTTCTTCTGCTAGTTCCGTGGCTGTTCCTCTGACACTACAAGTAATGCGAGATAATGCGAGAAATATGGAGAATATTGCTGTTAGTGGCAACAATTTGGATAGCAGGTAAATCTAAACATTTATTTTCTTTAACCCGCAGTTGATAGCGTGGTGGAAGACGAATTTCCACAGGCATAATAGGTGACAGGGAACAGGTGACAGGTGACAGTGAAGAAACTAACGACTGACTAATAACTAATGACTAATCTGTTAAAGATACTCATAAATATCACTTTCGTTAATTGTGGCGATCTTAGTAAGAATCTCTAACCAAGTGGAAATTGCTAACTCTGGGGGTAAGTCTCCAGCAGCAATGTATCTGAGTAGCTCTTCTTTTTTAGAGAGGTTTTGCAAATTAGGAATTATTTGATCTAAAATTCCTTCTAATTCTGCATTCACTTGTTGATTAACTTCGCTGACATATTGGACAAGGTGAAGACTGGCACTAGTTGTTATTTCATCTCGCAAACGCAAGACAAAAAGTTGATGATTAGCACTACGAGATGAAATTTGATTTCTCTCAGGAGACCAATCAAATATTTGCCCAATGGTGTGTTTTTCGTCTTGTCGTGCCAGGGGAAACATGATTTCTGGAGAAATTGATTTATCTTGGTTGTTGATTTCTAAGATAATCGCTTCTTTCCATTGGTTGGGGTCACATCCCAAGAGGAGTTTATAAAATAAGTCTGCTGCTTCTACACCAAATTTATCTTCAATAAATTCTGCCATTTCTGGGTTGAGAATCACCTGTAATTTTTCCCGTTCTAGAACTACTTGGTGGGCTAATTTACTTAACAGGTCTACCACTGCTTGGCAAATGCGCTCGCGGGCAAATTCTTCTAGTTGTTTAACGGTTTTGGCAAACTCTGGATAAAAGTCATCACTCTTGGTCGGTAGAGAGTTATTAACTCTATTCCCTCGGTCAAATAATTTTCCGGCTGCACCTTTAGATTCTGCTATGGCAATCGTACCATTTTGGGATTTATTAAATAAAAAAGTCCACTGACTCCAATTGAGAATTCTAAAAGTCAGTTCATCTTTAATTACATCACTGACAACCACACCACGTCGGTCTTTAAGTGGTTCTTTACCCAAATCTTTTTGAACGCTTCTGTAGGTTTTCTCTAAGCTCTCAATTGCTAAACTCAATTGAATTAAAGCTGGATTATCTGCTGTAGGTATGCCTTGTTCATGAATTTCAGCTATGATATCTTTTAGTTGTTCCTGTTGTTGACGAATAACATCAGCCGACCTTCGAGTATCTTGATATAATTGCTTTAAACCGTGAGTAGCAACATGATTTTGAATTAATTCTCGCAGTTTATTAATACCACCATCTTGAGCAAAGTAATTTAATTGTCTACCCAGCGAATTACCCGGGTCTGTTGTTAGTAAACGTTCGCTTAATTTACCCCATTTCTGTTGTAACCGTTTGGAGCGATCTAGATAATCAGGATAATCTAGATTAGCGAGGAACTGCTCTGAACCGACTTTAATGGTAGTAGAACTTTTTGCTAATTCAGCTAATCCTAACAATGGAGATAATAAAACAATGCGGTCTTTTTCGGTTGTAAAAGCATCTGCACCATCAATAATGGTTTGCAGAACTTTCAAATTATGAAAAACTACATCTGTTTGTAAAGGTTGAGCATTGGGATGATCCTCAATTAAGAAATCAAGAGTTCTTTCTCTACCTTCACTGTCTAAAGGTAATTGATCAAAGCGTCCCACACCAACAAGAATTAAATCTTTTAAATCTTGTCCTGGTCGTTGCTGTTGCATCATGGTGAAAATTTTGTTAGCGTGATCGCTCCCCGGTGATTTACCATTCAGTAATACTAAAATTGTCTGTACTTGTGCCAATTCTCGCAATGATAAAAAAGTGTCTCTTGCCCCAGAATTAGCTGCACCCAAGCCAGGAAAATCTAACAGTACAAATTCTTCTGCACCCGTTAAATCCCAAATTTCTCTGCATATTTTTACTTCAAGATCAACTCGACGAATCAAGGGAAAACTATTTTGTAGTAATTGAGTTTCCAGTATTTGGGGCGCACTGGGTAAGCGAATATGTGCCGAGGGTATATCCTCAAATTTAAGAGTTTGAATCGCCATTGGCATTTCAGTGAGTTGTAACCCTTCATAGGCTGTAATCGCATCAATGTGATAATGCTTACTACACAAGGCCTCACCATAAGCTTGATAAGCCCGCAGGAATAAAAGTAACTCCCGCAAGAGATAGCGTAATTCTAAATTATTTGAGCTTTTCCAGGCTTCTTCGCACCAGTTAGAAATATCTTTCCCAGTTTGAATTTTAGATACTTGTAAAGATGGCAGTCCGGCTGCTGTAGCGCGACGATTTGCTTCTCCTAACATGAAGTGTAAACACTCATTTACACCTTCACGAGATAAATACTCTACTGTATAATTGCCTATGTTGGTGGTAACAAAACTATCCTGGGGTTTAATATGAATAGCGGTGACATTTCCAGTTGTAGGATTTTCACTCACTGGCAAAGCATCTGCATAACCAATTAAACTACCCAGTAGCAAACTCTTACCGCTACTAAATTCACCCATCACACCAATTTTTACGGGTGAAGTAGCCAGTTCTAAAGTCTTCTGTGCAGCCTCTCTTAAGCCCATAAGACAATCATCAAGGCTGGTGGGAACCCAATCTTCTTGTTGGGAAGGACGTTGGGGTACAGAGTCAATTTTACGGAGGATAAACTCACCGTACTCTTTAAACCTGGCTAGTTTGTCTGGTTCCATAGAGTGGTTTTCTGTCTAAGTTCATTTTCTGTGTGGGTTATAGCACAAAAAATGAAAACCTCCACTTTTGGTGCAACCAGGAAAGAATTAAAAATTGAAAAACTCCTGATTTATTTTTTACGAAGGTAGCACGGGAGTTTGAAAGCCGTTGCCAGCCCTGTGTCTTTAGAGGTTAGTATAGTAGGTTGCCAGTCCCACGTAACTGTCGTAAAGAATTGATGCAAAAAGGGCGCACTTAAATATCCTAATTGCGGCCTCGCTTTCTTCTTCTGTAAAATTAAGTTCTGCAATTGTGTTATCAGATGGCTGGGATGAGACTATCCTCGATTTTTGTGCAGGAGCAGCCTTTGGATCTCTCTCTGAATCTCGAATGCATACAAAGTCATTGAGACCGTGAGGATTGGTGATACAAGTATGACCGTCATTAGTGTGGATTGATCTCTGGGTCAAATTAATACTAGCATGGGCAGGATTAATTTGACCCAGTGTAGATATAAACGATGTAAAAATTGAGGAACTGGCAAGTCAATTCAGTATGAGCTTTTTGTTCATAAACTTCCTAAAAAAAGATAATAGTCCCTATCTTTAGCGAACTGTAAACATCCAGAGATAAAACTGCAAACAAGGCAATTTTGAAACCAAATTAACTGCAAATAAAGGGGGTCTCAAAACCCGATTATTTGCAAATGAAACTGCAAACATAACTTTCAAACGGCAAATAAGGGAAGCCGAAATTCGCAGTTATCTAGCTAAAGGCATCAGCAAACGCTCAATTGCTAAACTCGTCGATTGTTCACCTTCCACCCTCTACGACTGGTTGGAACGCAAACATCTCCACAAGAGCCACGATAAAGTTTGCTCAAACCAACCACTGTCAATCGTTATCTCAACAAATGGGGTTACGACCGCGATACCCTCATGCGACAAGGACCTGCTGTTCGCTGCCAGGCAGAATTAGCAATCAATGTTGGTATTTTGACCTCAGTCCATCAGACCTCAAGCAGGTTAAAGCACCAGCCTGGATAGAACCAGGGAGGGGGCATCCTCTATTAATACTTTGTAGTGTTGTGGATGACCGTAGTGGCTTTGCATACCAAGAATACCACTTTGTTTTGCGATTTAAGTACAGAAAAGGATGCTAAAGCACCGACTCAACCAGAACTAAGATAACGGAAATTTTTAGCTTTAATTCAAAAATGCCCTAAGCCTGTAGTGCTCTTTGTTGATGAAGCTCATGACATTCATGCTAGTACGTTAGTCAAGATTAAGCGTTTAATTTAATTGGTACGTCAGACTGGTTCCACTTTATCTGTAGTGCTACTGGGACATCCCAAGTTAAAAAACGATCTGCGCAGACCATCTTTGGAAGAGATTGGTGCTAGAACCAATATTTTTAGTTTAGAAGGTATTACAGGACATCAGGTTGAGTATATAAAATGGCTGTTGAGAGAGTGTATTCACGATGATTATCTGCCTGAAGATTTGATTACCAATGAAGCAATTGCATTTTTAGCAGAACGATTGACGACTCCATTGCAAATCGAACATTATAGGACTTACGCACTGACAAAGTAGCAAAATAGTGTAGTGATAAAAAATATCATTTACTTAGCAGGTGTCCGAGAATTAGAGAAATAACCAAACCTTCTACAATAGAATGCAATCTGGAACATTACACTCTGTTTTTGCTATCAGAACCAAAGCATGGGGGATGTTGTAGATTGGCAGAGATATTGGAAAACGTTTCACATGACAGTGTGAATAGATTATTACTCAGATATAGATAGGAACCGAAAGATTTATTCCATACAGTCAAGAAAATCATAAATATAGTAGGAGGGATTTTAAGTGTAGATGATACAGTAGTATAAAAGTTGTATAGTGAGCCAACAAGTGCAGAACTAACCAGTTATTTTTGGTCTAGGAAATACCATAAGACCATGAAAGGAATAAATTTAATCACACTGTACTACAGTGATTTGTATGGAGATTAAGTACCAATAAATTACAGAATATACGACAAAAAGGAGGGAAAGACGAAGAACAATTATTTTCAAGAAATGCCAAAGGAAGTGATTGATTGGAGTGTAAAACCAAGAATACTTACAGGAGACAGTTAGTATTCAGGGGTAGAAAGCTGAAAGTTTTTAAAAAACCAGAAGTTGGATTTCCTATTTGGGATTGAGAACAATAGAACCGTATTAAATAAACTGGAAAAGTATTGTCTATTAAGGAGTTTAGAAATTCTCGATGAAGGTTTGATAACTCA
>ERZ1034409.151-NODE-151-length-19751-cov-24.010256_pt1 | contig 19751 bp, 20 predicted proteins | sample MGYA00520610_ERZ1034409 | MGnify/ENA primary metagenome ERZ1034409 (study PRJEB33736, sample SAMEA104288480) | Azolla microphylla | place: Ecuador | collected 1982 | study: EMG produced TPA metagenomics assembly of the PRJEB19522 data set (Is there foul play in... | reverse complement strand
CAAAATTCCCTTCTACCATTTTTTTCACACCAAGTTAATTTTCCTGACAGGTCTAGTATATTCGCTGTGTAGAAAAGTGCAAACCAACAGGATAATATGAAAGAGAAACTTCCATGTTAGCGTCCGGGTATTCCTTCAAAAAGAGTAATTTTCTAGATATGACAGGATCTGAGGATTGTTACAGCAGCAACCATCACACAAGAACTTAGCACAACAACTAGCAGAGGTTTGGTCATCAGCTAAAGATACAACACACACACCTCCATCCTCCAGTTATGTGATGCTGATTTAACAGTAAGCAGTAGCATTACATCGTTAGCCTGCGGTCAATTGAGATGTAACCTGTGTGTTATGAAAGCTCACAGGCTCCCGACTAACTTTGATGGATCAACCTCAGCTAGCCTACTATCTATGCTGCTGTTTCTACAGCTCAGAGAACAGTCAATTCTAAACAAGCTCAACTTTATGGCTTAAAAAGGGTGGCTAAAACAAGACCAATCAAAGGGATACCAAAAACAGAAGCCATCTTTAAAAGAAGTTAATCGCATCAATCAACAAGCGGATGATGAATCAAAAACATTAAGAACTTCTATAGATGCTAAGGTGGGAATCAAAATCGGAGAGTTCGATAGAGGTGGAAAAACCCGTGCCGAAACCGTATTACGATTCGCTTCTACCCTAACTTTCAAGGGCGAAAATCCTGTGGTTACTTTGGTTGAGACAATTTATCATACAGGAGTTAAACTGACACAACAAGCAATGGCGGACATCCAAGAGCTGATTCAGCGCTTACCAACTTTGAAAAAATGGTTTGTTGAAATCTTTTGTCGAGGCGACTGACGTTTTGGATCATTTTTCTAGTTGGAACACTCTTAGAGAACTAAATAGAAAATTTACTGACTCTGATAATAGCCTTTCTATAAGACAAAAACTGAGCCAAGGTCAAGTTATTGCTTCTTTACAAAATGAGTTAGTGAGTGAATATGATCGCTCAACAGGAAATACAATCACTGTCTATCATATTTTCCTTGATTGCTCTGAAATTTCCATCTAAGAAAATAGGGTTAGCGATGGCATCTTCCCCGCTTACCTCTGCAAACTTTGGGGATCCAGGGCATCGCGCAACCCATCACCCAGTAAGTTGAAAGCTAAAACAGTGAGAATAATTAATATTGCAGGTGGCAAAATCAGCCAAGGTTGTAATACTAAAATTGAAGCATTACTTGCTAAGGAAAGCATATTTCCCCAAGAGGGATCTGGTTGTTGAATGCCTAAACCAATCAGACTCAAAACTGCTTCTGCACCAATAAAACTAGGAATTGTTAGAGTAGCAGAAATAATTGCATAACTAGCCGTTTGGGGCAGAACATGACGGCGAATAATATAAATCGGCTTACCACCCATGGCTAGTGATGCTTGTACAAATTCCCGTTCTTTAATTGATAGAACTTGACCACGAATCACTCTGGCTAAACCTGCCCAACTAATTACAGATGTAATAACAACAATTAATAAAAATCTTTGTGTACTGGTTAATTGTGGACTTAACACTCCTGATAATGCTGCTAACAGATAAATGCTGGGAAAGGTCATCAACACTTCTGCTAAACGCATGATTACACTATCAATTACACCGCCGAAATAACCAGATATACCACCTATCAGCAAGCCCAATGGATAGGTGATGATGATGCCAAAAATACCAATAAATAAACTAATCCGACCACCATAAAGCAGACGACTAAACTGATCTCTTCCTTGTTCATCAGTACCCAAAATATTCCATTTTGCTTCGGCAGTTGAACCAAATAAATGCCAATTTAGGGGTATACCAGGAATAATGGTGACTTCATCCCATTTAGGAGGTAGGGGTAAACTTAATTGAAATAATTTATATTCAGTCCCGGAAACAAAGAAACCTAACGGTGTTGGTTTTTTAAGGTCTATAATTAATTTCCGTTCCCCTGTTTCTAGACTTATGTCTCCTTGAGTTGTGGGATAAATATAGGGACCAATAAATTGACCTTCTGGGGAAACCCAATGAATACGGGTTGGTGGCAATAGTGAACCATTTGGCTGTGAATCGTAAGGATTATAGGGGGCGATAAAATCAGCCCCAATTACTGCTAAATAGAACACTAATAGTAGAGTTGCCCCAAATTGCGCTAAAGAATTTTTCTTGAGTCTCTGCCACCAATTCATAATTTTTATTTACAAGTCTAACAATTTTAGATTTTAAGTTTTGGATTTTCCATCCTTTGACTGAATAAATTCGGGCTATTGCAGCTTTTTAAAGTTTTGAATTTTCAATCCAAAATCCGAAATTGAAAATCCAAAATTTGATCAACTTTAATTACCTAACCATTTAACTGTTCTGCTAAATACCGCAGTTGTTCATTTTGTTTCTCATGTTCAACAACAAATACATTGGAATAAAGGTTAGCTAAAACTTGTTTTCCTTGTTGTGTGAGACCTAGATAACGTAGTCCTTCTTTGATATAAGGATAGACACCATTCCAGTAAAATTTGGAGTAATTTTTGCGTAAGTCTCCAGGATTATTATAGCCTAAAGCTTTGTTGATTGCTGTTTCTTCGAATTCGTAAAATAAACTTGTAATTTTTTTCAAGTAACGGGGATCACTTAATTGTCCAATTAAATCAGCAGCACGTACTAATCCGGCAAAGTGACTGGTATCTTGATGATCATCTGCGCTAGGAACTGGAAAGCGAGTTAATTCAATATTAACTTTAATTGCATCGGAATCTATTAAAGGATGTCCACCAAATCTCTCATCAATAAATAGTTTTGCCCGATCTACATGATAGGGTGTTAGACTAGCATCAGAAGCACCATCAGGAAGAGAAACCATGTTCCCATTTTGCCCTGTAGCATATAGGCTTTCTGATTCTTGGTCTTCTCGGCAAACTCCTTTTACATAGCCAATATCGTGACACAATAAGGAAATGATGACGTGCAACCAATCTTCGCTGGAAACTCCTCCTTCGCGGATGTGTTTACCACGTAAGATTTCTTGTCCTACCAGGGTAACAAGAACGGAGTGTTCAACATTGTGATATAAAGCATCACTGTTGGCAATGTTTTCCAATGCCATGTTACCAGCCCAAGCGATAATGTCTTGATAATCAGTTTTTAATCCACCGTAGGTACGTTGGTATCCTGATCGGAGTTGATTTACAAAAGCATTAATGATAATTTCAGTGGTGTTGAACATACTGGAGGCTCAAGGTATATATTTTGTTTGTATAGTCGCATTTAGCAGTTGTAATTACGGTCAGTTTACATTCGGCTTTTTTGATGTTGGTAAAGGTTCTGCGGCCAGTAATCCCGCTGTTTTACTTACAGAAGGGGCGAGCTAGCATGATCGAAAAGCTAAAGCAAAGCTTTTCAGGTAAATGAAGGGCGTATCCTAAATTAGGAAGTTAGTATAGCCAGAGACTTTAGTGCTTTTAACTCCCATTGGATTAAGTGTACATGATCCTTCTAAATTTATCTTAGTTGATGACTTAAGTTAATGCAGTTCATTATGCTTTCTATTCAGCAGCCCAACACAGAAAAAATACAGTTCTTCAATTTTTCCTGAATTATGATACAATGATATTTAGACTAAATTTCCATCATTGCTATTTGCGGGTGTAATTCAGTGGTAGAGTGTCTGCTTCCCATGCAGAATGTCGTGGGTTCGAGTCCCATCGCCCGCTTTTAAGATTTATTTCTACATTTTCCCCACTTTCCAAAAGGTAATAATTGATATATCACCTTGCGGGTCTTATTTTCTTTTTTCATTAATCAAATTGCCAAATCTTGATTGTATTATCAGCACTACCACTGATGATTTTATTCCCGTCAACACTGAAAGCCACACTATTAATGCTTGAGGAATGTTCTGAAAAAGTATTTATCAATTCTTTTGACTCCAGATTCCAAAGCTTAATTGTGTTGTCACTACTGCCACTTACTAAAGTTTTACCATCAGGACTAAAAGCAACGCTGGTGACAGAATTTATATGTCCATTAAATGAGTGCAGGAGTTCTGCTGTTGCCAAATACCAAAGTTTAATTGTCTTGTCATGACTACCAGTTGCAAAAATTTTGCCATCAGGGCTAATAGCTATAGTATTGACTGCATCTGTATGTCCAGTAATGCTAACAATTTCTAGCCCTTGTTTAACACTCCATATTCTGATAGTTTTATCAGAGTCGCAGCTAATTAATTTTTGTCCATCCAATGTAAAAATTACACAGTTAATATAATTTGCATGGTCAGTTAAAGTATATATTAACCTTTCAGTGTTTAAATCCCATATTTTAATGGTTTTATCTAAGCTGGCTGTAGCCAAGGTATTACCATCATAATTAAAGGCAACTGAAGTTACACAATCTGAATGTTCAATGAAAGTTTTGCTTTTTAAGCAATTCCATAACTTAAATGTTTTGTCATAGCTACTACTAGCAATTCTTTGTCCATCAGCAGAAAAAGCCACTGAGCAAACATAGTTGGAATGTCCAGTTAAAGTGTGAAGAAGTTCACCTGTTTGGATATCCCAGATTTTAATGTTTTTATCTGCACTGCCACTAACAAATGTTTCTCCGTTAGGATTGACAGCAATTGAAAAAACATAATTTGAATGACCATACAGAGTATCAACACAATGCCAAACCTTTGGTTTTTTTATTTCAAGATTTGCTAATATTTTTAACTCATAGTTATAAGCTGCTCTATATCTTTGTAGGATAATTCTGAGTTTTTGCAACATTTCTTCAGTCCAGACTGAAGGAAAATCTGCACTTAATTTAAATAGCTGAGGTTCATAATTTGGGTTGATGTTTAGGTAATACCAATCTGCTAAAAATGCTGCTAACAGCTTGTGCAGAATGACAATAGTTTGTCTAATTGCTCGCAAACTCTTAGTCTGATCGCTGCCAAATTCTTCAAGTTGTCCTTTTACTTCTTCCCAGTTCCAAGGCTCAAAAGATAAAGATACTGGTTCTTGCAAACCCCAAAATTTGACATTTAAATAAACTTCGTGGTCTGTAATGTCAGTGTAAATAATTGCGGTTGGTATAGCGGATAAGATTGTTTCTAATTGCTTAACTTCGGCATCAAAAATTGAACGCTCAAAATATTTACCATAAAATTCAACTGGGCAGTAATCACCATGAAGAGGATAATATTTTTCTAAAAATAGTTTTAATTGGTTGCGAATTTCTTTTTTGAGGCTATCACGGAATGAAATCGGAAAGTCTTCGCTAATATCTGGAGGTGGTACTAACATCAATAAGCGTGGTTTATTGTGTTCATCTATGAAAATTCTCTGTGCTTCATCACGACTCAAAATACCAGGCCATTTTTGCTGATCGAAAATTCTCTGAAGTTCTTTTTGTTTAAATTCAATTTCTTTAGCAGTTGTCTCTCGACTTAAATCTAAATACAATGCACTTAATTTGCTCCTATCTTCGATTTCTTCCCGCTTGATTTTAAGTAGTTTCTGTTGCCTATCAGGTAATAATATTACCTCTGTATCTGTATGAACGGGGGTCTCCTGAATTTGCATAAATTCTTTTTTTCTGGCTTCTCTACGCTGATAGTAATCCATCTCTGCTTGAATTACGCGCTGATCTTGTCTGACTTTTTGAACTGTGGCAGGTAGATTAATTTGATTTTCTTTAATAAGTGTTTGGCTGGTAAATGCTGAAATAATTCGATTAGTGGTAAGAGTAACAAAATCGACGGCAGCACCAACAATATCAAATGACATATATATTTATTATAAATTAAGTTACAAGGTTGAAAGAACACAGGCTTAGTCAATTTTAACCATTAAAGTCCTTAATGTATCCGTGTAACTATTAATTTAATCAGTATCCAGTTTCTCGAACAGCAAGCAAACCTACCCCATGAATCTAGCAAATATAAGGAGTTTAACCCTCTGTTGGCGTACGTAGGTTTCGGGATAAGTTGCTTCTATATAGAATAGTAAAGTGGGAAAGATTTCGCGTCTTTGGGCTTGACGTAGACGCGCTCTTGGGCTTCTAACTTTAACTCATCAAAGCGATCACGTGTTAAATGGGCGGTAACAGTTTGTCCATCATCTAACTTTACCTCTACCTGAATTTCCCACCCCAAATGAATCACACGACTCACTATAGCTGGTGCTGTGGTGCCGTTGGCGATTCTTTCTACAATTACATCTTGGGGACGCAAGAATACTTCGGGATTAACTGAATCGAAGCCGCTGGTCTGGAAAATTTTGGAGTTACTGGGTAACACATTCACCGGACCAATAAAGCTCATAACAAATGCTGAAGCGGGATGGTCATAGATTTCTGCTGGTGTTCCTACTTGTTCCACTTTTCCTTTATTCATAACTACGATCTCATCCGAGACTTCCATTGCTTCTTCTTGGTCATGAGTAACGAAAACTGTGGTAACGTGGACTTCATCATGGAGACGACGTAACCAAGCACGTAAATCTTTACGCACTTTGGCATCTAATGCGCCAAATGGCTCATCTAGTAATAATACGTTAGGTTCTACAGCCAATGCTCTAGCTAATGCTACCCGTTGCCTTTGTCCACCAGAAAGTTGGGAAGGATAGCGATCGCCTAACCCATTCAATTGTACTAATTCTAATAACTGTTCTACTTTCCCCTCTATTTTCTTTTTCGGAGCTTTACGAATTTCTAAGCCAAAAGCAATATTTTGTCTGACTGTTAAATGCTTAAATAAGGCATAATGCTGAAATACAAATCCAATATTACGTTCTTGCACACTTTGATATGTAGCATCCTTGCCTGTCAGTATAATTTTGCCACTATCGGGCATTTCTAAACCGGATATTAATCGCAACAGGGTAGATTTACCAGAACCTGAAGGTCCTAGTAATGCAACTAGTGAACCGCTATTTATTTCTAGACTCACTTGATCAACAGCTTGGAAAGTGCCAAATTGCTTAGAGACGTTTTCAACTACAATGCCCACTGGTTTTATACCTCTGCAACTAATCTACGGCTTTTAAGTAGGATTACTGTATTTTTATTTATATCATATCCAGAATAGATTGGATTAGAGAAAATTACCAACTACAATCAGCACCGCTGCAATCGAGGGAACTACAAGCACCGCTGCAATCAGTAGTACCACAGTCTAATGAACCACAATCTGGACTCATATTCAGTAGTTCTGGACAACCGCAACTAGCATCAGCACAATTTATTCCTAAATCCACAACATCAAAACTATCTTGACAAGAGGATTTAGGTGCGATCACTTGAGGTTTTTTGTCTGATCATCCTCATTTATATCTGTTGTTTTTGTCTGATCATCCTCATTTATATCCATTGGTGGTTCTAGTTCCTCCCTTTGAGATTTAAGAATAATATTTGCTTGTTTACAAGCTTGGAATCTGGTTCTAGATTTGATGAAAGAACGCGACTTTTCACCATTCCTCAGCAATGACCCGTTTAATGTATTGAGAGCAAGATTCGCTGCCATACAAGACTCGATGAGCGCATTGAAAGCCTTTGTGGGGAGAAATGTGTATTTGATAGCCTGCAATCGCCGTTACACTGATTTTTCAGGATAGACTAGTCAAATACACCAGTTTGCATCTTGTATGACATAAAAGCACCCTAGTAGGTAGGGGGTAGGGGGTAAAAGTTCTTTAAATTTTGAATTTTGTTGGCGCAGCCTGCTGTAAGTACTATAAGCACTATTTTGAATTTTGAATTTCCCTATCCCTTTATTTTTTACCATTGACCTTTATCTATTGAGCATGAATAAATTTATATTGCTAATGACGATAAATATGTAGAAATGTTAAGGTATATTGCAATTCTGTCAAAACCCTACCCTTGAGGGCCAAATCAGCCGAAAGTCCATGATACGATGCTTTCGGTAAATGTGAAGATTGGGAGAAAACCTTTGACACTACGGGTTGCTGTTGTTGGTTCAGGCCCAGCTGGTTCATCTGCTGCTGAGACATTAGCAAAAGCTGGGATTGAAACTTATTTAATTGAGCGCAAGCTGGATAACGCTAAGCCTTGCGGGGGTGCTATTCCCCTATGTATGGTGAGTGAGTTTGACCTACCTCCAGAGATTATCGACCGTCGAGTGCGGAAGATGAAAATGATTTCTCCTTCTAATCGTGAGGTAGATATCAATCTGGTAAATGAAGAAGAATATATAGGAATGTGCCGCCGTGAAGTATTGGATGGATTCCTACGCGAACGGGCGGCAAAACTAGGTGCTAATTTAATTAACGCCACTGTTCATAAACTTGATATACCCACAAACAACACTGACCCCTATACAATCCATTACGTTGACCATACAGAAGGTGGGGCGCAAGGGATTACGAAAACACTGAAGGTAGATTTAGTGATTGGTGCTGATGGGGCAAATTCCCGCATTGCTAAAGAAATGGATGCTGGGGATTACAATTATGCGATCGCATTCCAAGAACGCATTCGTCTACCCCAAGACAAAATGGCCTACTACAACGACATGGCCGAAATGTATGTGGGTAATGACGTTTCTACCGACTTCTATGCTTGGGTATTTCCCAAATATGATCACGTAGCTGTTGGTACAGGAACAATGCAGGTTAATAAAGCCAACATCAAACAGTTACAAGCGGGTATTCGCGCCCGTGCTTCTAAAAAATTAGCTGGTGGTCAAATTATCAAAGTCGAAGCCCACCCCATCCCTGAACATCCCCGTCCTCGTCGTGTAGTTGGACGTATTGCGTTGGTAGGTGATGCTGCTGGTTATGTCACCAAGTCCTCTGGTGAAGGTATCTATTTCGCGGCTAAATCTGGACGGATGTGTGCAGAAACCATTGTGGAAGTTTCTAACAATGGTGTGCGTATTCCTACAGAAAACGACTTGAAGATTTACCTGAAGCGTTGGGATAAGAAATACGGACTAACTTACAAGGTATTGGATATTCTTCAAACCGTTTTCTATCGTTCCGATGCTACCCGTGAAGCATTTGTAGAAATGTGTGATGACATGGATGTACAACGGCTAACATTTGATAGCTATTTATACAAAACAGTAGTTCCAGCTAACCCCATCACTCAACTCAAAATTACTGCCAAAACCATCGCTAGTTTATTACGTGGTAATGCCCTTGCACCTTAATAAGTTGCTATTCAATTTATCAACTTAACTGTAAAACCTCTTTTAATGTCTTTTTAATCTCTTTTTGTCTATCTTACAAAGAAAGGCTGGAAGATATTTAGAGAGGTTTTATATTGTTTTTATATTTTCCGGTAGGTTGACTATCAAGATGGAATAAATATGTTTTTTTTTTTTTAAATATCTTTTAGAGAACCTATTCACAAATAGACCACCTATTCACAAACTATTCAGAGAAATTAAAAAAAATTAACATAAAAAACGAATTCAGGCTAGATAATAAAGTGTGATTGATTTATCTATGGGTAACAATAATGGATGAAGAACAACGCCGTGCCTATTGGCTTGCTAACACTGCTTTAATTAGAAATCTTTTAATTATTTGGGCGTTAGCTTCAAGTGTTTTTAGCATTTTATTGGTTCAACCATTAAATACAATTCGCTTTTTTGGTTTACCTTTTGGCTTTTGGATGGCACAACAAGGATCTATTTTGATTTTTGTGGGTTTGATTTTTACCTATGCTTTCCAAATGGATAAATTAGACCGCAAGTATAATAAGAAGTGAGGATAAACGGTGTCAGTTGAACTTTGGACAATTATCTTAGTTGGACTTTCTTTTGCACTCTATATTTACATTGGTTGGCAATCACGGGTAAAGGACACAAAAGATTTCTTTATTGCTGGTCAGGGTATTCCTTCCATTGCTAACGGTGCAGCAACAGCAGCTGATTGGATGTCTGCGGCTTCGTTTATTTCCATGGCTGGGCTAATTTCTACTTTGGGTTATGATGGTTCAATTTATTTGATGGGTTGGACTGGTGGCTATGTTTTGTTAGCTTTATTATTAGCCCCATATTTGCGGAAATTTGGTAAATATACAGTTCCCGATTTTGTAGGCGAGCGCTATAAATCTAATCTAGCTCGTTTAGTAGCAGTAGTTGCAGCTATTTTCGTTTCTCTTACCTACGTTGCTGGCCAGATGCGCGGTGTAGGTATTGTCTTTAGCCGCTTTTTACAAGTTGATATCAATACTGGTGTCATTATCGGTATAGTAATAGTCGGCTTTTTTGCAGTGTTGGGAGGAATGAAGGGTATTACTTGGACACAAGTTGCCCAATATTGCATATTAATTTTCGCTTATTTGATTCCTGCCATTGCGCTAGCCTTTATTCTCACCGGCAATCCTATTCCCCAGTTAGCATTTACCTTTAGTGATGTTGCTGATAACTTAAATAAAATTCAGACCGATTTAGGGTTTGCACAATATACCCAACCTTTTGCTAACAAAACCATGATGGATGTCCTATTCATCACTATTGCTTTGATGGTAGGAACTGCGGGTTTACCCCACATTATCGTCCGGTTTTACACAGTACCTAATGTGCGTGCAGCGAGATTTTCCGCAGGTTGGGCATTATTATTTATCGCCATTCTTTACACAACTGCCCCGGCTTTATCCATGTTTGCCCGCTACAATTTAATTCAATCTCTCCACAACCATACAGTTGAAGAGGTTAGACAATTAGACTGGGCAAATAAATGGGAAAAAACCAAACTCCTCACTTTTGAAGATAAAAACAAAGATGGTAAATTACAGTTAACTCGGAAAAAGGAAACTAACGAAATTACCATCGACAATGATATTATTGTTCTCTCTACCCCAGAAGTTGCTAAACTCGCACCTTGGGTCATAGCTTTAGTGGCAGCGGGAGGTTTAGCAGCAGCATTGTCAACAGCTTCTGGTTTATTACTAGTAATTTCTAGTTCTATTGCCCATGACGTTTATTATCGCATCTTCGATTCTACAGCTTCCGAAGAAAAACGAGTATTTGTAGGCCGAACAGTTGTCGGTTTTGCCTTAGTTCTTGCAGGTTATTTTGGCGTAAACCCCCCTGGTTTTGTGTCTCAGGTCGTAGCTTTTGCCTTTGGTTTAGCTGCTGCTAGTTTCTTCCCAGTGATAGTTTTAGGAATTTTTGATAAACGCACAAATGCCGAAGGTGCTATTGCGGGAATGTTAACCGGTTTCATTTTCACTATCATCTATATTATCGGTGTGAAATTTACGGGAATGACACCTTGGTTTTTTGGAGTTTCTGCTGAAGGTATCGGCACCTTAGGGATGATCATTAATTTTATCGTCACCATTACAGTTTCCCGTTGTACTCCACCACCAGCAGCAGATATTCAAGCTTTAGTTGAAGATTTACGTACTCCTAGTTTTGAAGAATAGGGGATTGGGGACTCGGGATGAGGGGGATGAGGGATATGGGGAAATATCTTCTTTTTCTAACTCTTGACTCCTGAACTCCTATTCCCCTTACCTTCCCAATTCTTCAATATTCTTCATTACTTGTTGATACAATTCTTTGTTACCTTCCTTATCAAGGATAGCTGCTGCCCGTTGTAGGTCTTGTAATGCACTGCGTTTGTCTCCAGTAGCGGCAAAGGCATTACCACGATTATTAAAGGCAGGTGCAAAGTTAGGATTGAGGCGGATAGCTTGATTATAATCTGCGATCGCTTTCTGTTGATCACCCTGAGAAGCATAAGTATTGCCTCGGTTATTATAGGCAACAGCATAGTTTTGATCGATACGAATAGCTTGGGTATAATCCGCCAGCGCCCCGTTTTTATGTCCTTGGGTAGCACGGGCATTTCCGCGATTATTGTAAGCTTGAGCGTAGTTATTAGCTAGACGAATAGCTTCATTGTAATCTGTGATCGCATTTTGTTGATCTCCCAGAGATGCACGGGCATTTCCCCTGTTATTGTAGGTTTCCGCATCATTGGGATTGAGACGCAAAGCTTGATTATAATCTGCGATCGCACCTTCTTTATTACCAACATCAAAATATGCTAACCCTCGACTCTTAAACGCCGGTGCATATTGAGAATTAAGACTAATCGACTTACTATAGGCAGCAATAGCAGCTTGGGAGTTGCCTTTAGCGTGTTGATTCTGTCCTTGAATATAGAATTCTCCAGCTTTGGAAGTTTTAGGAGTCAGACGATTTGGAGGACTAACCCCTATTTCTGTCACCAAAACATCCTGACTTCTATTGCAAGAAACACATAACATTCCAGTGCACCCAGTAAGCACTGCTATCGTGAATATTTTGCCTAAAACTTGCCTTTTGTGTGTAAATAACTGCCCTTTCATAAGTGCTTATAAACTCCTTTCATACCGGGAGTAAATCATTACCATAACTAACTTATTTTTCACTATACTAGAATTTTAACTTGAACTATAAGTTTTCACTCAATTGACAAGCTTTCCTCATATTTTATCAATATAGTTAAACCTTTTTTAAATTAAACCATTTAAATCTCAATTTAATGTATAAATACTTGCATTTTCTAATTCTCTAAATCTGTGATTAGCTACATTCTTATCAACCTTTCCCCAATCTTTTGGAAGAATCGGGTATCTTGTTTTTTACTACTAATTTAAGATTGCTATATTACTCATCATTAACAGCACCTTCCTTACTTTTAGCAAGTAATCCCCAAACAGAAGTTTTTTCAATATCTACATTTAACTCTTCCAAATTTCTCCCTAAATATTATTTTTGCAATTTCTCAGTTAGAATAATTGGGAAAATCTAAATCAACATCTTGATTCTCCACCAATCGTACCAGTTCTGTAAACTTCACCTTCAGGAATTTACGCTCATAACCACTAAGTTGACAATATTCAGTTCCCGAAATATTTTGAATTTGCATAGATTTTTTTAATAGCTCTTGTAAGTCATCAAATTCAGAATTTCTCAACTTACGATATTGTTCAAATTATGTAAATTTCTCAGAAAGTGTAGTTAAAGCTTCCCTTGCCGGATCTGAGACAATTTTGGACTGTAATGCTAATAGTTGCCAATGGATTTGAACCAGATAAATGCAATCCAAGTAAGCATATTCTATTTGTTCATAAGTTAAAGGTTTTTTACCTCAATCACTGCCTTGTTCTTCTTTATCAATACCGTGAAAATTACAAAGTACAGTAGGCAGAGTTTTCAGTTGATAATTAGGTAAAGGTAGAATATGATAGGCTATTCCCTTAGCCATTTTCAAAGTACAAGTAATATTTTTAGCTTTTTTATTCCCCAATAACCTCAAATCATAATTAGCGTTATGAAAAAGTTTTTCAATATACGCATTCACCATGATTTGTTCAATAAAATCAACAATCACATTGGGCTGTCCTAGAACAGCCAAAATATAAACACTGTCACCAGTCATATCTTGAGGATTGTCCAATATCTGAATCAGCGATAATCGAGGATTCTCACTTTTATAGTCAGCAACTTCTGTATCTATCCACAGAGTTTGAGAAGTAGTATATTGAGCGATCAGGGAACTAATTTCCCCAGTAGCAGTAAGATAAGGCATTGGTAGATGTAGGGTAGTTAAACTTAGTCATAGTTTTACAAACTAACATTTTGTGACTAATTTTGCTCTGACATGCTGCCCCATCATTATGGTAAATTTTAGAAGAAATTTCTGCCAATCTGCCAAAATCATCCCCAGAAGGGATACATTGATTTTTCAAAACTCGTAAACTCAACTTTATGAAGGAAACTATAAATCGTCAGTGGCGCTTGGCCTCTCGTCCTGTTGGTGATATTAAAGAAAGTAATTTTGAGTATCGGGAAGAAGCAATTCCCAGTATTCAAGAAGGTGAAATATTAGTACGCAATATCTATCTTTCTCTAGATCCTACCCATCGCATTTGGATGACTGATAAACCCCAGTATATGCCTCCTGTGGAACTTAGGGAAGTAATGCGCGGTTTAGTTCTGGGTGTATTTGAAGAATCTAAAAATCCCAACTTTCAAACAGGGCATATGGTTTCTGGAGTATTAGGATGGCAAGATTACGCCCTAATTTCTACTCTCAAAACATCCGTTCCCTCACAAAACTACCTAACCCTTTACCAGCATCCCTGACTACCTTTTTGCATCCCCTTAGTTTGGTTGTACCGCTTATTTTAGACTGCTAGATATAGGCAAACCCCAAGCCGGAGAAACGGTAGTTGTTTCCGCCGCATCTGGTGCAGTTGGTTCTTTGGTGGGACAAATAGCCAAAATCAAAGGTTGTCGTGTCGTGGGGATTACCAGTTCTGATGAAAAATGCTAATGGTTGCTTGCGGGAAGAATTGGGTTTTGACGCTGCAATTAACTACAAAACCGCTGATTTAATTGCAGCCCTAGCTGAGTCATGTCCTAATGGGATTGATATCTATTTCGAGAATGTTGGTGGGAAAATTCTTCATGCTGTTTTGACCCAAGTGAATTTAAATGTATGCATTCCTTTATGTGGATTAATTCCTGCTTATAATGCTCAGAAACCGGACCTAGTCCCTATGATTTTAGTCAGGTTTTGATGAGACGTGTGTTCTTCAAGGGTTTTATTGTCGTCGATTATATGCCGCAATGGGATGTTGCTTTTAGGGATCTTGGACAGTGGTTAAAAGAGGGTAAAATTAAATATAATCAAGAAATTATAGAAGGTTTGGAAAATGCACCAAAAGCAATTCTCAAACTTTTTAATAGTGCAAAAATGGGTAAATTAATTATCAAAATTTCTGAAGAACCATAATCGAAAAATCCTAAGCATTCAGCTAATGCCTAACGGCACGCTAAGCGAACAGCAGTCACCTTTTTAAGGCTAACGCCATACATACCTATGTGATTTTGATAATTAACCAATTTATCAGACATTCTGACTCCTGAATTCCTACAGAAAATCATCAATTAAAAAGGCTCAAGTATTACTATTTTCTAATACCTGAGCCGTTGCGAAATTCAATTAATTTCTAAAAGTTTTGGACTAGTGACAATCCTGGAGTCAATAGCTTAGTAACGGTTGCGGAAACCACCACTGCGATTTCCACCACCACCACCAAAAGAACCACCTCTATCTTCCCTGGGTTTAGCTTTATTAACTTTCAAATCACGACCCATCCATTCAGCACCATCAAGTGCTTCAATAGCAGTTGTTTCTTCAGCTTCTGTACCCATTTCCACAAAACCAAACCCGCGCAGTTTGCCTGTTTCACGGTCGGTAGGTAGTTGCACGCGCCTTACAGAACCATATTCTGCAAAAACCGCACTGAGAGTATCCTGGGTAACTTCATAAGAGAGGTTGCCTACGTAAATTGACATAGAATGTCTCCAAAATCATAAGAGTGTAGAGATTTAGATTTCGGAGAAAAGTCTGTAAATACCAAAAGGAAAAAACCCATCAATGTTAAAAACAAACGCCGTCGCCGAATTACTTCTCACCTCCTATCATGACATAGAAACTTTCGATCACACAGGAAGTTACAAAAACTGTTACATAAAGTTATGTTAGCAATTTATTACTAAGTATATTTATCATTTATTAGCATCTTTAACTTTCTAACCTGATGACATTTACTTCTAAGCCTGTAACACCATTGAGGATAGGGAGAGTTTTATCACTAAAGTGAATTTCTGTATTAGCAATTATTTCATACAAAACTCAAGTTGTAGCGGAATTCCCAAGTTCACTGGATTATCGCCGATAAATACATGAATAAATTCCGCAGTTTGTCCGTTAATCCTCAATAATAGAAGAACTTCCTGCTTCTTCTCCACTGGTTACTTACATAAAGGTGTCTTTTACCATCACCGTTTCCATCTGGTCTAAACAGTAAGGTGTCAGTTTTCTCAAGTTTACCCTGAGTATTTTTGTGCTTGATTAGGATCACGAGAATCGTTGACTTAAATTAAGATATTACTATCAACTTCGTTCATGTAGCATCTCCCGTGTAAAATGAGGTGTATTTAAGGGAATCGGATTTTGCTGCATTCGGGAAATTAGAGATTTGAGAAAACGTTCTTTACTCTCTAGGTCTGAAATGGGTGGGGAAACAACAGATATTGATTGGATGAGTAATTCAACCTCATAACCTTCAGGTAGATTACAGGCTGTTTCTAAAATGAACGTGCCGTTACGATAAACTGCTTTTAGGGTATGGGGCATCATAAAAAACTCCATACATAATTTAATTATTGTAGAGTAAGTTAAGCACACAATAAAAATAACCCCTCAATTAACAAGTTAATATCGTATTGATATACAACCGTTTGGCTTCTATCACTCACATTGTCCCTAGCAGTAATAGAATAAGAGCGATGCCTACGGCGAGCGAAGCCATCACCTTATAAAGCCTACCAAGAAGAGAAGGTAGCGTTAACTAGCAGATTTGACAGACTTAGAACACCAAAACTCTGTATCCACAAGAGATTACTGAAAAGCGAAGTAAAAATTTTTATGGTTTCCCAAATTCGGTTTTTAATGTGCGCTCCCGACCATTATAATGTGGATTATGTGATTAATCCTTGGATGGAAGGGAATATTCACAAATCCTCACGTGAGCACGCTGTAGAACAATGGAATAAATTATACAATAATATCAAAAATTACGCCATAGTGGATTTAGTTGCACCAGAGAAGGGTTGGCCTGATATGGTATTTAGTGCCAATGCAGGTTTAGTCCTCGGTAAAAACGTCGTTCTCAGCCGCTTTTTACATAAAGAACGGCAAGGTGAAGAACCGTATTTTCAACGATGGTTTGAGCAAAACGGTTATAATGTTTACAATCTTCCCAAAGACCTACCCTTTGAAGGTGCTGGTGACGCACTCTTAGACAGAGAAGGGCGTTGGTTATGGGCTGGATACGGTTTTCGGTCAGAATTAGATTCTCACCCCTATTTGGCTAAATGGCTGGATATTGAAGTGATTTCTCTCCGGTTGATGGATGAACGTTTTTATCATCTTGATACCTGTTTCTGTCCTTTATCAAATGGTTATTTGCTGTATTATCCTGGTGCTTTTGACTCCTACTCCAACCGGGTGATTGAAATGCGCGTCGTACCAGAAAAGCGCATTCCTATTGCAGAAGCTGATGCTGTTAATTTTGCCTGTAATGCAGTGAATGTTGATAGCATAGTGATTATGAACAAAGCCAGTGAGAGTTTAAAATCACGTTTGGCGGAAGTGGGTTTTCAAGTCATTGAAACGCCTTTAACGGAATTTCTCAAAGCTGGTGGTGCGGCTAAATGCTTAACTTTGCGAGTGACTGAACCAATTGCGGAAGAAGTACACGCTAATGTGTCTGTAGAAAGCCGTATTATCCGGATGGAAGGACATTTGCTAGATGCAGGTTTAATTAACCGCGCTTTAGATTTGATTGTGGAAATGGGGGGAAGTTTCCAAGTTCTGAAATTCAACTTGGGAGAACAACGCCAAAGTACATCTGCGGCTGAGGTGAGGGTATCTGCACCATCCCACGAGGTGATGGAAGAGATTATATCTCAGTTGATTGATTTGGGTGCGGTTGATTTACCCGAGGATCAACGAGATTCTAAATTAGAACCAGTGGTACAAGCGGGTATCGCTCCTGATGATTTCTATGTCAGCACAATTTATCCCACTGAGATTCGGGTAAATGGAGAATGGCTGAAGGTGCAGAATCAACGCATGGATGGTGCGATCACCATTTCTCAAACTGCCAATGGTATAGTAGCTAAGTGTAAACTATTGCGTGATTTGGAAATAGGTGATCGCGTCGTAGTTGATGTTTTAGGTATCCGCACCATCCGCAAAGCCGAATCACGAGAACAACGGAACTCCCAAGAATTTGGCTTTATGTCTTCCGGTGTTTCCAGCGAAAGACGGGTAGAATTAGTTGTTGAACAAGTGGCTTGGGAATTACGTAAAATCAAGGATAGCGGTGGTAAAGTAGTTGTCACTGCTGGACCAGTGGTAATTCATACAGGTGGTGGTGAGCATTTATCCCGACTGATTCGAGAAGGTTACGTTCAAGGTCTTTTGGGTGGAAATGCGATCGCAGTCCATGATATGGAACAAAATATCTTGGGTACATCCCTGGGTGTGGACATGAAGCGAGGTGTGGCTGTACGCGGTGGACACCGACATCACCTGAAGGTAATTAATACTGTCCGTCGTTTTGGTAGCATCGCTAAAGCTGTAGAAGCTGGAGTGGTAAAAAGTGGGGTGATGTATGAATGTGTGAAAAACAACATACCTTTTTCCCTCGCTGGTTCAATTCGTGATGATGGACCCTTACCAGATACCCAAATGAACCTGATTTTAGCACAACAGGAATATTCTCAAATCATCCAGGGTGCGGAGATGATTTTGATGTTGTCTTCTATGCTGCATTCTATCGGTGTCGGAAATATGACTCCAGCCGGTGTGAAGATGGTTTGTGTGGATATTAACCCGGCTGTGGTGACAAAATTGAGCGATCGCGGTTCAATAGAATCAGTAGGTGTCGTGACAGATGTGGGTTTGTTCCTCAGTCTCTTGATTCAACAGTTGGATAAGTTGACAAGTCCCTATGTTCCTAAGGTAGCTTAAAGTCAATTATCAATATTATGGGGTGGCATCTTGTCCGCCCTTTTGTTTGGTGTCAAATTTAATTGAAGAAATATTTCATGGATATACGCAAAGCAAGAGAATTATTATAGTGTTTTCAGAGGTGTTTAAAGGTTATGGTTCATGATGGTTGATAGTTGAACTTAAGACGAATCAAGTATAAAAACAATTAATATATTTATTAGGATAAAAGCTATTTTTTGAATAGTCATATTGAGTAATTAATTATGAGTTATACAAAACTGAATAACTGACTCTTTTATAAGATCTTCACTAATTAACAAAGGGTGGGTATTTTGCCCACCACACAATGATTTGATTAGTTATGATCTTCTTGTTAAATAGACCTCTTGCAAAATTGTTGATGTGGTATGATAGAGAGATTTAGATTTTATGTATTTTCGGTGTTATTTGCGCTCGCTAATTCAAACATAACCCTGTCACTCTAACTTTCGGCTAAGACAAAGAAAACCCCCCATTATAACATATAATTAGTTCTGCAAGAGCTCTATTCAAAGAATTTACTAAATCAGCAACTTCAGGAATATTAAAAAAAGCTGCACCTAAATTTTCTGGCTGTTCTATGGGTAACAGTTTAATTTGGGCAATTATTTCTGGATCAATTTCTCCAAACCGTTGATTAAGTAACGGTAGACAAAACTTAAGTTCTCCCTTTTGGAAAATATCCTGATAAATGACTGACTCCTTCATAATGTCCTCACTTAACAATTGACGAATAAAATCTTTCTCAAACTGCAAACCTGGTAAAATGTCTGTGTAAGCCGCAATATCCTGTTTAGTCTCCATATCTACAATTTTATCAAGATTTTAGGAAACTTGGGATAATAAAACTCGAGGTGAATTTGTCCACGCTAATGGTGCTAATGGTAATAATGCCAGACTATTTAAAAATAATTCTGCTTCTTCTTCTCACATTCTGATTACCCGATAACGGTGATTTGTAGTTTCATTGATGTATGCTTCAGTAAAAGCGATTTCATCATTTATTTCTTGCACAAAAATTACTACCGGGACTTAAACAAAAATCAAGCCCAAATGTAGCCCAAACTGGCTTGATAAGAAGTAAACACGTCCGGATTCAAGTTGCACCAATCAATAAATAGAAAAGATATGGCTGTTCTCAACCCTTCTAAAGCTGCAGT
>ERZ1034409.149-NODE-149-length-20118-cov-23.837312_pt1 | contig 20118 bp, 19 predicted proteins | sample MGYA00520610_ERZ1034409 | MGnify/ENA primary metagenome ERZ1034409 (study PRJEB33736, sample SAMEA104288480) | Azolla microphylla | place: Ecuador | collected 1982 | study: EMG produced TPA metagenomics assembly of the PRJEB19522 data set (Is there foul play in... | reverse complement strand
GATTAGTTAGGTTAGATCTAAATTATTCATTTATACTAAGTCATGATATTTGAATTATCTGCCTTTAGATTATCTCTTTTAGAAGGCTATGTTTCTCAAAACTTTTAATAATTTTGATATTTTCATCCCCAAATCCTTATTTTTGCCGTCAGCCATAATTAGTGTTTCATCCCAGTTATAGTTCGTGTAACGCTTTCACAGTAGGCTTTTTATCTTGTGTGGATAAGTCTATTGGTGACATAAATTTGACAGTTGAGGAAATGCTGGAAACTCGGTAAAAATAAATAAACTTTAAGCGCTCGGACTCCATCCCCCACATCACGCTATGATCAAAGATAGTGTCTAAACTGTGCCTAAAATCTCAGCATATACCATGACGACTCCGACACCAGAACACAATCAACCAAATACACCTCTTAGGGATACGAAACTGGTAGAAGACCGCAGCAAGCTGAGTAAGATGTATCAGCACTATGTAGAAATGAAGGATAAATATCCTCATGCGTTGCTGCTATATCGCGTCGGTGATTTTTTTGAAACATTTTTCCAAGACGCTGTAACCGTATCCAGAGAATTAGAATTAGTTTTAACCAGTAAACATGGTGGTGAGCTTGGTCGTATTGCTATGACTGGTGTACCTCACCACGCTTGGGAACGCTACACAACCCTACTCGTAGAAAAAGGTTACGCTGTGGTGATTTGTGACCAAGTTGAAGATTCATCGGAAGCAGTGGGTTTGGTAAAACGCGAAGTAACCCGCATCCTTACCCCTGGGACTTTGTTGGAAGAAGGAATGCTACAAACAAGTCGCAATAATTATTTGGCGGCTGTGGTAATTGCTGTCAATCATTGGGGGTTGGCTTATGCAGATATATCAACTGGAGAATTTCTCACCTGTGAAGGTAGTGATTTAGAACACTTGACCCAAGAGTTAATGCGATTGCAACCATCGGAAGTGCTGTTTCCTACCAACGCCCCCGATTTAGGTACTTTACTGCGTCCAGGGGAAACTTCGCCATCTCTTCCCCAATGTTTACCACCTACATTTTGTTACAGTTTGCGAGCGCAACTTCCCTTTTCTCAATCCGAAGCTAGAAGTAAATTATTGCAGAAATTCAAACTGCGATCGCTCGAAGGCTTAGGTTGTGAACATCTTCTCCTCGCAGTTCGCGCTGCTGGTGGACTTTTGGAATATATCGAAGATACCCAAAAACAAAACCCCGTTCCTCTGCAACTATTACACACCTACAGCCTGACCGATTATCTTATCGTTGACCACCAAACCCGACGCAACTTAGAAATTACCCAAACCGTGCGCGATGGCACATTTCACGGTTCTTTGTTATGGGCTTTAAACCGCACTACTACCGCCATGGGTGGACGAGCCTTAAGAAGATGGTTGTTACAACCGCTACTTGATATTAAAGGCATTCGAGCGCGACAATATACCATTCAAGAATTATGTGAAAATACTCCGTTACGTCAGGATTTACGGACATTATTACGGAAGATCTATGATTTAGAACGTTTAACAGGTCGTGCAGGTTCAGGAACAGCCAATGCACGGGATTTAATGGCTTTAGCTGATTCCTTCTCTAGTTTACCTGAATTATCTCGTATAGTAGAAGATGCGCGCTCGCCATTCTTGAAAGCTTTGCAAAAAGTACCACCTGTACTAGAGGAACTAGCGGAAAGGTTACACGCTCACATCGTAGAATCACCACCAATCCATCTAAAAGAAGGTAGTTTGATTCGCCCCGGGATCAACCCGCTCTTAGATGAAAGAAAAGCTACTGTAGAAGCGGATCAACAATGGATTGCAAATCTAGAAGTTGATGAAAGAGCGAGAACAAGAATCCCGACTTTAAAGGTAGGATTTAATAAAACCTTTGGCTACTATATTAGTATTTCTCGTTCCAAATCTGACCAAGTACCTGATAATTACATCCGTAAGCAAACTCTGACGAACGAGGAACGATACATTACTCCAGACCTGAAAGAACGAGAAGCGCGGATTCTCACAGCGCGAGATGACTTAAATCAGTTGGAATATGAGATTTTCGCTGCTTTGCGGGATGAAGTGGGTTCTCACGCGGAAACCATTCGTAATATTTCCCATGCGGTAGCTGCTGCTGATGTATTATGCGGATTAGCTGAGTTAGCGGTACATCAAGGTTACTGTTGTCCGGAAATAGTGGAAGGACGGGAAATTGAGGTTATTGATGGTCGTCATCCAGTAGTGGAACAATCGTTACCAGCGGGGTTTTTTGTTCCTAACTCGACAAAATTGGGGACTGGGAATGAACCTACTAATCACCAATCACCTGATTTAGTCATTCTCACAGGGCCGAATGCGAGTGGCAAGAGTTGTTATCTACGTCAAGTGGGGTTAATTCAGTTGATGGCGCAGGTTGGTAGTTTTGTGCCGGCGCGTTCTGCTAAGTTGGGAGTGTGCGATCGCATTTTTACCCGTGTAGGTGCTGTAGACGATTTAGCAACAGGTCAATCTACATTTATGGTAGAAATGAATGAAACTGCAAATATTCTTAATCATGCAACTGTTAAATCATTAGTTTTATTAGATGAAATTGGCCGTGGAACAGCAACATTTGATGGTCTTTCAATAGCTTGGGCTGTAGCAGAATATTTAGCAGTAGAGATTAAATCTCGGACAATTTTTGCAACTCACTATCATGAATTAAATGAATTAGCGAGTATTGTTTCTAATGTGGCTAATTATCAAGTTACCGTGAAAGAATTACCTGATCAAATTATCTTTTTACATCAAGTTCAACCAGGTGGTGCTGATAAATCCTATGGTATTGAAGCAGGAAGATTAGCAGGTTTACCGACGGTGGTAATCAAGCGTGCAAAACAAGTAATGGGACAAATTGAAAAACATAGTAAAATTGCTGTGGGTTTGCGTGAAGGACTGTAATTAGGGTTTGCTGAAAAAGTCTTTTCGTAAGGGCTATGAGTCAGGAGTCAAGAGTCAGGAGTCAGGAGGGAGAATTAGAAGGAGGTAAGAATAGTATCGAATCTGGGAACGTGACTGGCTATGGCTTACGCCAAGCTACCCTATTGCCTGCGGCACTGGCAATTAATTGGTTTTTGATGGTTTCAACGCTGATTCCTTACACCTTATTCACCTTTTCAACCCCTGAAACTCTCGATTTATACAGGTTTTCTGTTTATATGGCTTAACGCCACGCTACGCTATCAGCCAGTTCAATGGATTTTTTTAGCCTATTAGCCATGTTAGCCCCATTCGTTCAACTTCTGGAGGAGCTTCTTGAGATAGCAAAGGTTGAAAATCGTTTGGTTCTTTCATGGATGATATTCCTGATAATTAATCGTAATTCGTAAATTATAATTACTCATTATTAATTACGAATTACGTATCTCTAAAACGTTAGCACAGCGTGCCTCCGGCACTATTATCAATTACGAATTATTCGTCTAAGAGAGTTGAAATAAGAAAGTTACCAAATCTCCCTTACCCAGACTAATGCGATCACCTGGACGTAAGCGGTGTCTGTTCCCTGGTAATAGCGGCAAATTATTAATATAGGTGCCGTTAGAACTACCCACATCTTCTATATAGTGAGCATCTCCCTCAACACGGATATCTGAATGAATCCGGGAAACAATTTCTGAATTGGGAAATCCAGCCACATCTATATCTGGGGGAATGCGGTCATTAGGTTTACCGATATGAATCACAGAGAGATTTTGCGGTAGTTCAATTTCTTGATTACTCTGAACATGGAATAGCCCCGCTACTACTTGCTGTAGTTGGGTTCTAGACGCAGTTACCACAGGTGCTTCTGGAGGTGCAACCGGTGCAGGTGGTGCAACTGTTTCTGGAGGTGCAACCGGTACAGGTGGTGCAACGGCTTCTGGAGGTGCAACCGGTACAGGTGGTGCAACGGCTTCTGGAGGTGGAACTGGTACAGGTAGTGCAACGGCTTCTGGAGGTGGAACCGGTGCTGGTGTTCGGATAGGTTGTGGGGCTACTGCTACTACTGTTGGGGGTAGATTAGAACTAGTAGGAGCGCCTAGTCCCAGAGCATCTGGTTGTAAAAGTTCTAACATTGGATCAGGAGTAACTAACGGTGGCACTTCCACAGGAATATCGGGCGTCATCGTTGATCCTACTACTGTTGCTTCTACTGCAACAGCGTTAGAGTGTAGGTTATAACCACACTGACCACAAAAAGCAGCATCTGCTTGTACCGTTGCCCCACAACTGGGACAGTTAGTAGTAGCTGGTAACGGTGTGTAGCAAGCTTCACACTGAACAGCGCCGTCTGGATTGGGATGATTGCAATTCGGGCAGACGATCATGGATTTAAGCCTTTGTCAAGGTCATCGTAAAATATATTCTGGCAAGCAGTTATCAGTTAACTGATTTAGGGTCTGAGTTCCAAACCTGCGGCTGCATCTAGCAGCCATAACAATTCTCCTTGGGGTCTAATTAAGCGGGATGGATAAGCAAAATCATCAGCCACTGGTGCAAAAACTTGAGCTAAAGCAGGTCGTTTATTAGCACCAGCAGCTAAGAAAATTACATTCCGTGCAGCGTTGATCAATGGGTAAGTGAAAGTGATACGAAGATTATCATCTTTATTACCCACAGTTACCAAGCGATCGCTCACTTTAAGAGCTTCTGAGTGGGGAAACAAAGATGCAGTATGGGCATCATCACCCATTCCCAGTAAAATTACATCCAAAGCAGGAAAGTTTCCCGGTGGAGAATTGAAAAATTCTCGTAGATGCCGTTCATGTTTAGCAGCATCTACTGATGGATTGCCTGATAAAGTTGGTATGGGGTGAATATTCGTTGGGGGGATAGCTACGCGGTCTAGCCATGCAACACGTGCCATCAATTCATTGCTATCAGGGTGATTTGGTGGTACATAACGTTCATCTCCCCAGAACACATGAATTTTATCCCAACGCAGGTTTGAACAGGCTATTGCTTCGTACAAGGGCTTGGGTGTAGTGCCACCAGATAAAGCAATAGTAAATTGCCCCCGTTCCCGAATAGCAGTTTCCAATTTGGACAGGATCAAATCTAGCGCCCGTGCTACCAGCGCAGGCAGATCCGGTAAAACTTCAACCGTTTTGTTCATAGCTTCATCATCACATAGCCGGCTTCCAGCAATACAATACCTAACTTCTGACTATTTCCCTTTTTAACTTTTGAAACTTTTAAGATCATGAGGAGGCAGTAGTCAGGAGTCAGGAGTATGGCGATCGCTACGCCTACAGTACAATCTGTGTAGCAAGCTTCCCATAGGGTACGCTATCAGTAGTTAAGGACGCAAGAGGTGATTCTTCCCCTACACCCTTTTGTTTCCGCATTACTGTTATAATCAGCAACTTGAGTCTATTATCTTATAACTAATCACTGTTAACTGTTAACTGTTAACTGTTAAAGTATCGGCTTCTCAAATAGTATTAAGGCCAGTATAAAATCCATAATAAAAATGGCTACCCACGTAGTGACAACTGCCGTTGTAGCAGATTCTCCTACTTCCTTAGCCCCTCCTTTGGTAGTCAGTCCCCAACTACAACCATTAACTGCAACTATCAGTCCAAAAATTAACCCTTTGAGCAAAATAATAAAAACATCTGAAGGTGTTAAAAAATCTCGGACTGATTCTAAAAATGTTTCTGGTTGAACTTGATAAAAATATGATGCTGCAAAAGCTCCACCTGTGATGCCCATAATTACAGCAAGAATCATCATCAAAGGCATCATCAAACAGCAAGCAATGACTCTTGGCAGGACTAGATAATCAATGGGATCAGTTTTGAGCATATAAAGAGCATCAATCTGTTCAGTCACTCGCATTGCTCCTATTTCGGCGGCAAATGCTGAACCTACCTGTCCGGCGATAATACTAGCGGTCAAGATTGGTGCTAATTCTCGGCAAAAAGCCAAAGCAAAAGCACCTCCTACATTTTCCACAGCACCAAATCTCACTAATTCTCTGGCTGTTTGAATGGTGAAAATCATTCCTGCAAAACCACTAACGAGGAGAACTGGTGGCAGGGAAGCCGGACCAGCTGTAACTGTATGTCCCAAAACCTTACCATAATAGGTTTTTCCTTGAAGTATATGTAGCGAGATTTGACCAAACAACAGCACTGTGGACAAACAGCGGACAATCCACAATTGCTCTAAATTTTTAGTTGGTTGCAAGTTTACCGCCATTAGTCTTGACTTTTGTTATTTGTTAGTATTTAACACAAGTGACCATTGACGGGAAATATTGCATCTTAATTTCCTATCAGAGTCTTCCAGTTAGTAATGGCATCCCGTTGAGCAATTAATAATTCCTGAATTCCTTTTTCGGCAACATCCAGCAACTTATTCAATTGCTGACGGTTAAAACTACCTTCCTCTGCTGTTCCCTGGACTTCTATAATTTCCAAGTTTTGATTCATAACTACATTAAAATCGACGGTTGCAGCTACATCTTCAATGTAATTAAGATCCAGAAATGCTTCTCCTGCCAATAAGCCAACTGAAACTGCTGCCACTTGTCGACACAGAGGCGAGCGCTCTAAAACTCCCTGCTGCAATATTTGAGAAATAGCATGAGCTAAAGCTACAAAACTGCCTGTAATTGCTGTTGTTCTTGTCCCAGCGTCAGCTTGTAACACATCAGCATCTATAATCAGCGTCCGTTCTCCCAACACCTCAAAATCTAAAGCTGCTCTTAAACTGCGTCCAATTAAACGTTGGATTTCTTGTGTTCGTCCCGATAATTTCAATAATTCCCTGTCCTGTCGTTTTTGAGTAGCCGATGGCAACATCCTATACTCAGCCGTCAACCAACCTTTACCAGTCCCATTTAAGAACTTAGGCACACTATCAGAGACGCTAACAGTACAAAGTACCTGCGTATCACCACATTTAGCCAAAACTGAACCAGAAGCAAAGCGGGTGAAATTAGAATAAAAACTTAAGGGACGAAGTTCGTAAGAATTTCGTCCATCGGGACGCTGCCAAGCCATGGGAATTTCCTCAAATATCAGTTATCAGTGAAAAAAGGTAATAGGTAATAGAATATTCTTCCCCTACACCCCTACCTCTAACTACCCAGGTAAATTAAGAATATTCTGCTGTACCTGTTCTGGGGAATCATCACCATTGATAGTTAACAGACGGCGACGAGGGTCATAGTATTCTAAAATAGGAATAGTGCGATCGTAGAATAATTCTACACGCCGCTGGACAATTTCTGGTTGATAATCTGGGAGCGCTCGCCCTAAAGAACGACTAACCATGACTGCCTCTTACACTTGCAGATAAATTGCCCAATCTAATTTTTGTTCCAAAGTGTCCAGCAAAAAATCTAATTCTTCAGCTTGAAAAGCAGTCCGAGGATAACCTTCTAATATCCACCCACAATTAATATCCTCCCACCTAAGCGGAACTTTAATAAATGCAATCATCATTTAATCTGGTACTAATTCCCCTTTTTCAACATAAGGTTTAGCATAGCGAACTAAATCACGTATTTCACCATAGCCATCGCTGGAATTATCATCAAATATAGCTTCCCCTAAAATCTCACCTGTTGAAATCAGACGAACATCAAAGTATTTGCAGAGCCTTTTTGCTTGAGTGCTTTTCCCCGATCCTTAACCTCCTAAAATTACCAATTTCACAACAATTTACTCCTCATCATCTTAAATTTATTTATTTTCTCCCTCTGTGTTTCGCAAGTAAAATGATAAACCTACTATTTCCAGGATTTGTTAGCCCCTATCTTTAATTTTTAATTTATAGCGCTCGCTAAAGATAAGTAGGTGGGCGGAAAAATTTATAACTATGTCATGGTGAATGCAGCAAAGGGGAATCAACCAATCCCAAGGGTTTCCAGTAATTTACATTTTGTTACATAGTTATGTTTATTTTGTGTCTACCTACTTACTTCAATAATTAAATTGGGGATGTCTTTTCGTAAATACCAAAATATTGCAGATGTTGTGCATAAATTTCCACTCACTTACACAGTGTAAAGATTTATGAAAATAAACATTAGTATATCTCTAAAATGATAGATTCTGGGAAATTGTGGGTAATTTTAAGAAATGGGTAACTTTAAGAAGGGATGCCTGCTGTAAGAGTTCGCAAAGCGTTTAGGAGAGAACCCATTATCATCATAGAGAAGTTAGTTTCTAATAAGCTGGATTATAAGGCTATGTTGCCAGATTATGAAGCAGCAAGCGCGCGATCCCTAAGTTTCCTTAGGGTCAACACTAAGAGCATCATTATGAATAACGCAATAAGTAGTAATTCTGAACTGAACCATTTAATTCCGCCAGAAATTAAATATGATGAATTTTATAGAGCTATTTATAGAATTGCTAGACAAGAAGATGTTAAAAGTGTTTTAGATATTGGCTCATCTTCAGGGGAAGGAAGTACTGAAGCATTTGTTATGAGTCTAAGAGAAACCCCTAACCAAGCAACTTTATTTTGTATAGAAATTTCCAAAGATAGATTCACTGAGTTGCACAATAGGTACACAAATGACTTTTTTGTAAAATGCTATAATTTTTCCTCTGTTTCACTAGAAAGTTTTCCTAATAAGCAAGAAGTTATAGATTTTTACAACTGTAATAGAACTAATTTAAATCTATATCCCTTAGAAAGAGTTCTTAGTTGGTTAAATCAAGATGTTGAATATCTAAATAATTCTGGAGTCGATGATGCTCGTATTCAAAGGAGCAAGCAAGAAAATAACATAGATTATTTTGACTTAGTGTTAATAGATGGCGCAGAATTTACTGGTACTGCAGAATTAAATGAGATATATGGAGCAAAGTATATTTGTTTATATTATATCCATACATTTAAAAATTATACGAATCATTATAATCTGCTAGAACATCCTAATTATATCCTCATTTCTCAAAACACATCTATTACAAATGGATATTCTATTTTCAATTTCAGAAAAAAGGATAACGTTGAACACTATTTTTCTGTATCCGATCAATTACTACTTACCAAACTTGTTAAAGAAGGAATGCTAGTTTTTGATATTGGTGCTAATATAGGTGATTCTTCGATACTTTTAAGTAAATTGGTGGGTTCTTCTGGGAAAGTTTATTCTTTTGAACCAACATCAAGTACGTTTAAAAAGTTGGAAGACAGAATACCTAGTCTCAAAATTAATAACACCATGTAATTTATTACGAAAATAAGCTAATCTAATTTTAGAGTTTAATGAATTTACGGAGAATTTTTCGGCATTGAACAGTATTGGTAGACCACAAATGTTAGTTCCACAAGGCTCAGGTGAACTGATTGTCAAAATAGAGATTATTGCAGCAATTAAGCTAGATTCATTTTGCTCAGAAAATAATATTGAATATATGGATTATTTAAAAATTGATCTTGAAGGTGCTAAAAGTGATGTATTGTATGGAGCAGAAAAATTACTACAAAATAAATCTATAAGATATATACTATTTCAAATAGTACAAAAAATCTTAGAGGGATTAAATCATAATGCCAAATTCACGTTTGATATTTTGATGAAAAATGGTTATGAATGTCATCCTATAACTAAAGAAGGAGATATTGGACAACAAGTATGCGATTCCAATTGTTTTTATGACAATTACATTGCATTTCCTATTGTACCAATCAATTTCTTCACCATTGTTCTAAATTGGCAACCATTTATTCAATACCATATTGAAATATTGAAACAAATCCCTTTTAAATGGCATTGGCATATTGTAGCTGACTTAAATCATGATAGTAGTTCGAGTGTGCAACTAGGAGTAAAATTCAATCATGAAATTCATAAGAATGGTCTTAGCTACAACGGTACGACGGAATACCTAGATGCATTAGAACGACTATATCCAGATAACATCACAATTTACCGTAAACCGGAAGGCGTGTTTTGGGATGGTAAAAAAGAAATGGTAAATGAACCACTTGCGAATATTCAGAAGGAATGTTTATTATGGCAGGCTGATGTAGATGAACTATGGACATTAGAGCAGCTTTGTATAGCTAGAGAAATGTTCATTAATAGCCCTGAAAAAACTGCGGCTTTTTATTCGTGCTGGTATTTTTTTGGAGAAAAACTTATTATTAGTACCCGCAACTGTTATGCACAAAATCCTCAGCAAGAATGGTTAAGGACTTGGAGATTTAAACCAGGTGCTTTTTGGCCAGCACATGACCCTCCTATATTAGTAGAACCATTGTCAAATGGTGGACATAGAAATATTACAGATATAAATTCTTTCTTAGATGATGAAAGTGAAAAGAAGGGTTTAGTATTTCAACACTTTGCCTATGTAACACCAGAGCAATTGAAATTTAAAGAGCAGCACTATGGCTATAGTAATGCCGTATCTCAGTGGCAAGATTTACAATCAAACAGTAAATTTCCCGCACTATTGCGAGATTACTTTGGTTGGGTAAGAGACGAAACAAGGGTAGATACTGTAGAATCTTGCGGTGTAGTACCAATAGCACAAAGAGAAATTATTACCAATCATTGGCCCTTGTTACAACTAAATGAAGTACAACGCAAACTAGCGCATATTCAACAACAGACAGCGATGATTATTGTGGATGCTGTATTTTTCCAACTCTATCAAACAGGAATTGCTAGAGTTTGGCGAAGTATGCTAGCACAATGGGCAAACACGGACTTTGCTAATTATATCTTAGTATTAGATAGAGCTAATACTGCACCCAAAATTAATGGTATTCGTTATCGCACTATTCCCCTCTACGACTATAACAATACCGAAGCTGATAAACAGATGCTTCAACAAATCTGTAATGAAGAACAAGCCGAATTATTTATTTCTACCTACTACACTACCCCTATTGACACCCCTTCAGTATTTATGGCTTATGACATGATTCCCGAAGTATTAGGGGGAAAATTAAATGAACCCATGTGGCGTGAAAAACACAACGGAATTAAACACGCCTCTTCTTATATTTCTATTTCCGAAAATACAGCTAAAGACTTAAGTAAATGTTTCTCTGATATACCCTTAGAATCCATTACGGTCGCTCATTGTGGCATAGATTCTCTATTTTCTCTAGCTTCTGAAGATGAAGTTAAAGCTTTTAAATATAAATATGGAATTAATAAACCCTACTTTCTATTAGTTGGTACTGGAACTGGTTACAAGAATGGTATTTTATTCTTCCAAGCTTTCTCACAAATAGCCAGCAGTTACGGATTTGATATTATTTGTACTGGTATTGGCGGAGTGTTAGTGCCAGAATTAAGAGCATATACATCAGGTAGTGCTGTATATCTTTTACAACTTAGTGATAAAGAACTAGCCATAGCTTACTCTGGTGCAGTAGCACTAGTTTATCCTTCTAAGTACGAAGGCTTTGGAATGCCTTTATTAGAAGCGATGGCTTGTGGTTGTCCTGTAATTACTTGTCCTAATGCTTCAATACCAGAAGTTACAGGAGAAGCAGCTATTTATGTTAATGATAGTGATGTGGAAGCAATGGCTAATGCTCTTTGTGAAATACAAAAACCTAGTGTTCGTCAGTCATTAATTACCGCAGGTCTAGCACAGGCTAAAAAGTTCTCTTGGAAAAATATGGCTGAAACTGTTAGTAAGGTCTTAATTGATGTAACTTTATTATCTTTAAATATCAAGGAAACTAATTTCATTATATTCCCTGATTGGTCACAACCAGAAAATCATTTAAGTTTGGAGTTGGCAGAAATTATCAAAGCATTAGCTAGTCATCCTGAGAGTTCCAATACCACCCTACTAATTAGCATAAGTAGCATTGATGCTGAAGAAGCAGCAATGTTTTTATCTAGTATTACTATGAATTTACTGTTGGAAGAGGATTTAGACATTAGTGAAGATTTAGAACTTGTTCCAGTAGGAAATTTAGCTCCAATTCAATGGAAAGCTTTATTGCCTCGTATTCATGCTAGAATTACCTTACCTAATGAAGATAAACAAGCTTTAACACAGGCGCAATTTGTAAATCTAAAATCTTATGAATTACATAGACTGATTAATCAAGCATCTAGTGCGATTTAAACAAAAATGACAAAATTAAAGTTTGTAGTGAGCGGGTTAACCATAAATTCTAGCAACTAACCTTATTTAAAATAACAACACAAACAATTTCAAAAGTGGAAGCAACCAAGTTTATTAACCACACAGAACAATATATATTCGAATCACGAGCTATAACTCCAGGGAATATTAATATTCTGATTGTCCCTGATTGGTCACAACCAGAATATCTACTGATTACAGAATTAGAACAAGCCATTAAAGCGGTAGTAACTCATCCTGATAGTCACCAGATAACATTGCTCATAGATACCAATGGTATTCATGTCCAAGAAGCCAATTTATTATTATTTGCCGTGGCTATGAATTTACTCCTAGCAGAAAATTTTGATATAACTGCTGAATGCGAAATTTCTCTAGTGGAAGATACAAGTGAACTTGAAAGAGAGAATTTAAAAGATTTTATTCAAAAAATAATTATTATACCACATCAAAATCTCCAAAGATTAGCACTATTTCACATAAAGAAAATTGCAGCTTATGATATCAAAAATTTCATTAATATCCCACTAAGTCAGTTATTTTTGCATTTGGGTAATAGATTCTTTGAAGAACGCAAATGGCAAGTAGCTAGTGAACAATACACAAAATATATACAAATTAACTCAGGAAATCCCGAAACTTATTGGCGGTTAAGCCAATGTTATAGAAATTTAAACTTGTCAGATAAATATTTTATCACCCTCAAAGAAGGAATTCAAATGCAGCCAAGTGACCCAAGGTTAAATTTTCCCTTAATTATAGACTTGCAGATTAGTGGGCGCAATCAGGAAGCAATTATCAGTGTAGAAAATGCTTGTCAACTCTTACCGGATGATTACACTTTTCAAAAACTTAAATATTTAACAGTTCCTACCATCTATGATGATCAAGAAGAAATAACATTTTATCGCCATCGTTACACAGAAGGATTACACAAGTTAATTAAACAAACATCTTTAAAAACTCCTGAAGAACAAAGCAATGCTTTAGCTGGTATAGGTAGATGAACTAATTTTTATCTTTCCTATCAAGGAAAAAATGATGTAGATCTACACCGCCAATATGGCCAGTTAGTTCATGAAATCATGGCAGCTAACTTTCCAAAATGGGTTGTACCTTTATCTATGCCAAAACTTCAGCAACAAGAAAGAATTCGTATTGGTTATGCTTCTCATTATCTACATTCTTATAGTGGTACACTTTGGTTAACTGGTTGGCTGCGCTAATGTAATCATCAAAACTTTGAAATCTACTGTTACTATACAGGTAATCACCCAGATCTAATTACTCAACAATTTAAAGACTATAGCGACTTTTTCTATAAAATTCCTGATAACTTACCCGCAGTTTGTAAGCAAGTACTTGCTGATAAACTACATATTTTAGTTTATCCCGAAATTGGTATGGATCCGCCAACTATGCAAATGGCAGGTTTGCGACTTGCACCAATACAATGTGTTGCTTGGGGACATCCAGTAACTACTGGTTTACCAAGTATTGATTATTTTTTATCCAGTGAGTTAATGGAAGGGGAAAATCCCCAAGAGCATTACTCAGGAAAACTCATTCTTTTACCTAATATTGGTGTTACTTACCCTAAACCCTACATTCCCCCAATTGTTAAATCTCGCTCAGATTATAGTTTAAGTAACAATGATGTTATTTATTTATGTTGTCAAGCACCTTTTAAATATTTACCACAATACGATTTTATTTTGGCAGAAACTGCTCATCGTATTCCTCAAGCGAAATTTGTATTTCTACGTGGTACTGTATTAAAGTCACGGTTACACAACTTGCTTTTGCTGCTGCGGGACTTGATAGGGAAGATTATTGTGTTCATCTAACTATTCCAGAACGGTTAGATTATCTAATGATTAACTTATTATCAGATGTTTATCTAGATACATTTACTTGGTCTGGTGGTAATACCAGCTTAGAAGTGATCGGTTGTAATCTTCCTATAGTCACTTGCCCAGGGGAATTTATGCGCGGTCGTCATACTGACAGTTTCTTGAAACTATTAGGAATGACGGATACCATCGCTAAAAATGAACAGGATTATATTGAAGTTGCTATTAAATTAGGCTTCGATCCAGATTGGAGAAAAAGTATTGCAGAAAGGATCAGTCAAAATCATCATCGTCTTTTTGATGATAAAAACTGTGTCACAGCATTAGAGGCATTTTATCAAGAGGTTGTGAAAACAAGTTTATCACTAAGCTCTTAGTAGTTATCTAGGTAGTATATATCTAAATTTCTATTTCCAAACTAGTAGTTTTTCTGCTGAAAATTTGACTATAACTTCTTGATTTTCCGCATCTAATACAATTCTACCATGCAAATGTGGTAAGAGACTTTTCCAATGTTTTTCATTGATGTCTAGCATTAGTGAAATTTCCAGATTTTCGGTAATATCAATCTCATCTTCCATCATTAAATTAACTGCTATACTGGATAACAGTAAATCAGCAGTTTCCCGTTCAGTATCATCAACCACATATATCAGTAAAGTAGTTTTATAAGAATTAATATCGCTCACTCGTTTTTTAATTACTTCGACTAGTTGAATATATAAATCACCTTCTGATTGACTCCAATCAGGGAATATGATTAGATTAATTTCTCGCAAGTTTAAAAACTTTAGAGTTTCATCAATGAAAACATTACTCACTTCTTCAGCCATTTTTGACCAGGAAAACTTGTCAGCTTGTGCTAATCCTGCTTGAATGAGAGTTTGTCTTATTTGTTCATGTTGAATAGTTATTAAAGCTCTTTTCATGATTTCAATATCATCATCAATATAAAGCGCGGCTTTACCAAGCACCTCAGGAATAGCAGAACTAGGGTAAGTAATTACTGGACAACCACAAGCTATAGCTTCTAACACAGCTAGACCGAATCCTTCATACAAAGACGGGTAAACAAGTGCGATCGCACCTGAATAAGCCATACTTAATTCCTGATCAGTAAGTTGCAATTTTAAAATTTGTGTTTGAGTAATATATTCTTTAAATTCTTCTTCTATTTCCCAACCACCACCAACACAAACAATAGAGAAATCTTCTTGATTTGGTAACTGAGCAAACGACTTAAAAAATAAGAGAGCATTCTTATAACCAGTTCTTACTCCCACTAAAAGAAAATAGGGTTTAGTAATACCATAAGATTGTTTAAATTGACTAATTTCGGTTAAACTAGCTGGAAGAAATACTTGATGATCTACACCGTTATAAATGACCTTAACTAAAACATGATCAATTTCTGGAAAGAAGTGGGAAAAATCTTTAGCTGTATTTTGAGAAACTGCTATATATGCAGAGGCAGATCTAATACATTCATGTTTCTGCTTCCATTGAGGTTCATCCAAACCCTCAATTTCAGGAATCATATCATGAAGCATTAAAACACTGGGAGTATTAATAGGTCTTGTATAGTAGGTGGAAACAAATAAATCAGCATTTTCCTCATCACAAATTTGTTGTAACATTTGCATATCAGTTTGAGCATTTTCATAACTATAACCAGGAATTAACCTATACTTTAATCCTGGTAATCTTGGCATTGTCCCCAATGGATGAAAAACAGCATCTGGAGGAAAATTAAATGCACTTCCTTGACGATCTAAAACAATTATGTTTTCAGCAGATCCGCTTTTAATCCATGCCTTGAGTAATTCCATCCATACTCTAGCTACCCCCAAAATATGAAGTTGGAAAAACACTCCATCTACAATGATTTTTAAATTAGGTTTACCAATTGTCATAAAGTTAATCAACTCAATAACTAACTATCAATATACCTTTGCCACATCTGCTCATAAGCTGTTTCCATATCACGGGTAAACTGCTTGGCATTCCATAGCGGTGCTGTATGTCTCGACTGACGCAACTGCCAAGAAATTTGTTGTCGTAATTTCTCATCCTTACCCAAACGCACACCCCACTCTACATACTCATCTTCAGTCCAAGCAATACCTTCTGTAATAGCAGCATTAATCATCATCCCATAGCTATTACGTGCAGAAAATTGTTCCCCAACTCTTGTTACCAAAGGAACACCCATCCAAAGGGTTTCTAATGTTGTCGTTGCTCCATTATAGGGATAAGTATCTAAAACCACATCAGCAATTTGCAAATTAGCTCGATGGACAGCTTCACTACGAGCATAAGGCAAAAATTTTATCCGATTAAAATCTACACCTTCTTCCTGTGCAATCTCTTCAAAAAATACCTTACTTGCTTCTGGGTCAGCATCCCCTTTAATCAGCAAATAACTATTAGGTACCTCTTTGATAATTTTCATCTGTAAACGTAAATGGGGGCGATGCCTTTTATATCCCTTTTGAGTCATGAAATAAATAATGGCATCTCTAGGAATATCTAAATCTTCCCGTCGTAAATCAGGTACATCTATCTCAAATCCATCAACCGCTATATATGTTTGTGGTAATCTCCAAATAGTTTCACTATAATAATCCTGTGCTGACTCTGGTAAAACATAAGGATCAGCAATAAAATAATCAATTGATGGTAAACCTGAACTATCCCAACCCAGCCAAGTTGCCTGTATGGGAGCAGATTTGATTGATAATAATTCACAGACTTGATCTAAAGTTAAACTATCTAAATCAACTAAGATATCAATTTCATCTTCTTGAATTTGATTCGAAAGATTATAAGTTTGACGAAGTCCAAATTTATAAAATCTATAAGATTTATCAACAAAATACCTCTGGGTAAAACTGTCTATTCCTTCAGAGTCATCATAAGAGTAACAATGTATTTTAAATTTTTCCTGGTTATGATATTTAAAGATCCATCTGCATAACCAAGAAACAGAATGTCGCTTAAAACAATGGGAAATATAACCAACCTTCAACGTTTGTTTATTTAGGCTGAAATTCTGTCGCCGTAAATGAAAGTTTTTATAATTTTGTTCTACTATCTCTGTATGTTGCTTAATAAAATGAGATTGGCAGAAACTAGATATCTGATGTTGAAGTATGTGGTTTCTTTCAGGTTTATCCTCAAAATAGGGAAGAAAAGACAACGCATTCGATAACCTGGTAATATCTATTATGTGAGCAACATCAGGTTGGGTTTTTACTAACTGTTCAGTTAATAAAATCTGCTCTTGCAAATGATCATAAGCTTCTTTCCAGTAACTACCAGAAGTCATGAATCCTCTGAGAACAATATGGTTAGCACAAATTTTTTCTGCTACAGAATCTCCTAGTTCATAACATAGTTTGGCACTTTCTATACCTTTATCATATTGTTGGTTGTCTTGGTAAAAATATGATATCAGTGTTAAAATCTCTCTATGTTGAAGATGGTAATTTTTGGGAACTCGCTCCAAACAAAGTTCTGCAAATTTTGCTGCTAAATCGGGTCTTCTATAAAAAGCTGATAATTTGATGCATTGGGTCATTACAGTTTCAATAATAATCATCACAGAACTATCTGAATAGCTCTGTAAGCAAACTTTAATAAAATCAAAAACTGAATTAATTGCTGCTTTCCGTTTACTTGTATAAACTAAGATTGTTTTTATAACATCTACCAATAAATTGGTATCACATTTATCTGTGGTAATACATAAAGAATGACGGACTGATTCTAATAACTCTGCAATATCATGATTGAATGTTTCTAAACTAATGACAATGGAAACAAGATGGAGTAAGTTATTAATATCTTCAGATACAATTTCTTTGATATGCTGACGGATTGCCCAAGCAACATGATAATCTTCAATTGTGATGCGACGCTTGGCTTCTTTATCTAAAATTTCTAATAGTTCTTGCGTATCAAAATCTATTTCTTCTGATTCTGATAAGGCAGTAAACCAAGTAATTTGTGCTTCTGTTTCCTGATTCTGTAATAATAAAAGTAATCCTAAATACCAATAATAACTCTTAATATTAGTTTCTCTTTCTATTGCTTCTTCGTAAAGTTTGATACCTGCATTGTAATTTTCATCTATCAGATATTTTTGTGCTTGTTCTTGCCAATTATCTGGAATCATACGATAAGACAAACCTATATATTATATTATTATTTCGTAATAAAAAATATAAACCCTCTATGTCAAAGTCAAACATGGAGGGTTAAGCATGATTTCGATTTCTTACCCTTGATTTAGTTAGTAAGAATAACAATTTATTAATTACTTAATTAGTTTACCGCTGTTAGTACAAGTTGTGCCAGTTGTACCAACGGCTACACTACCATTAGCTTCCACGTCCTTCGTTTCACAGAGGTACGCTACGCTCGTTAACTCAGAGTTAGCACCGATTGATTTCAAATAAACATTACCACCGTAGTTTTTCAGTCCACTTCCTGTGGTTGTTACAACTGAATAGTTAACAGCATAAGCCTCTGTACCAGCTCCAGTACCAACGTTAGCATAGAATATATAATTAGCTGTCTGGGTGGAAATACCAATGCCCATAGCATCAATACTGCTAGTAAAGGAATCGTTTTCTGTCATGTATGCTTGCTGACCTCTGTTCATAGAACCAACGTAGGTCTTAGATTCAGACTGTTTAGCTTTCTTCGCTTGGTTTAAGAAGGAGGGTAACGCAATAGCGGACAGAATACCGATGATGATGATTACAACTAACAATTCAATCAGGGTGAAACCTTGATCATCTTTCTTTTTACCGAGGAGGTATTGTAAGAATTTTACCTTCAGTTCGGTTTTCATAGTAGTTTTTCTTGGCTTAATGTGTTGTTTGTTTCTTTATGAAAATAACTTACCCACTTCTGAGCAGTTTCATATCACCCCATGGAAAAAATTTTCTCTTTGCCTTGGTGTATAAGGATCAAAGCCTTGCTATTACTAGATTTTAGTAAATCCTGGTTTATGTACAGCAGATTGGATATTTGTAAAATACAGTAGAGACGTTGCATGCAAGGTCTCTACTACAAGGGTTAAGATTTTATTTGTTTACCTGATTTAGCTCATATCTGCTGTATCTTATCATCTCTCAGTAGGTGGGCGGAAAAATTTATAACTATGTCATGGCGAATACAGCCAAGGGGAATCAACCAATCCCAAGGGTTTCCAGTAACTTACATTTTGTTACATAGTTATGTTCATTTTGTTACATAGTTATGTTTATTTGTGTCTAGCTACTTAGAGATGAAGAGATGAGAAGATAGCTTTTCCAACATCATGCAGTCAAAATCTTCTAGCGTTAATAGCGTCGCTTTCACTAGTTCAAATACTTGAGTGGTTGATATAGGTTCTCCAGTTAGCCTATCAATAGGTCTAAGTTGTTGCGAATACTCTACTAAGTCCATCATTAAGTATGGTTTCTCAAATAGAGGAAGTAAGCACAGAGCCATAGCACTATCTATATAGATACTTTCCTTGTCCAAGGTGAAATTTTTCAACATGGGAAAACCCTTATCGGTGCTGAAGTATTTATTAATATACTTGTTAAAAATTCAGTTATTAAATTGTGGATGTAAATACATTTTAGTAGTTTCCCACTTAGAATTATGCCACTCAGAAACAGGTACGAAATTGCGTTTTGCTTGGGGGTATCCACACCAAAAATCCAGTAGTCTGTGCATGGGATGTACTAATTCAAATAACTATAGCTGTTATTCAAAAGGAATTTCTGGTAAACTCATGGACAGAAAAGGAGGTAAATTATCAGGTTCTTTAAATCAGCTGATTAAATCCCATTGTCGCCAATTCACCATACTAATAAATTCTAACTCTGCTGCTCGTAAAGCAGAAAACATATCACTGATAGTATAGCCTTGATCTCCTTGAAATAAATAGTTTATCAAAAACGGACTTCGCTTTATTTCATGGGTCTGATACTCCTTGTCCTCGCGAGTTAGAATCTGTTCTGGGTTTAAGTTACTCTGGTGTACTCAGTTGTGATCACTTTACTGCCTATAACGGTTATCCACTCACAGCTCAACAGAAATGTGAGGCACATCTACCCTACCCCGTCACTTCAAGACACTAATCAAGATTCCTGGCTTC
>ERZ1034409.141-NODE-141-length-21387-cov-24.593943_pt1 | contig 21387 bp, 19 predicted proteins | sample MGYA00520610_ERZ1034409 | MGnify/ENA primary metagenome ERZ1034409 (study PRJEB33736, sample SAMEA104288480) | Azolla microphylla | place: Ecuador | collected 1982 | study: EMG produced TPA metagenomics assembly of the PRJEB19522 data set (Is there foul play in... | reverse complement strand
TTGGGCTCGCTAATTCAAACATAACCCTGTAACTCTAACTTTTGGCTAAAACAAAGACAGCCGACCATTCTAACATAAAATTAATTCTGCAATAGGTCTATTAAATAATACTCTAATGACTTTGTGGGGCTAGTCCACTGAACATTTAGCATTTTTTTGGCTTTCTCTTCTCGGCTATCTTCTAGCAAGATTTGTGGGAGAGATACTTCTCCCAGAGACGATATCCAAGCTGTGCCTTTTAGCTAGTGGATGAGTAGAGATACTGCTGCTAGTTAATGTTAAGCCGATGGTTTCGTGAGTTGAAAAGGTTCTTATGGTCATATAATTACATTCGAATATAACTATATTATCTGATAAGGTTCAGGAGGATGCGATCGAACTCCAAACACCAAGGCAAAAAGGAGAGTAAAAATACTCTCCTTAATCATTAGGGATTGTTATTGAATTTAGTCAAAGCTTTGTTGGCTGTTTTACCGAAAAATCAAGGGTTTTGGAGGCGGATCATTGGGGAATTTAGGCAAGATTTAGTCAGTCCGAAAAATCGTAGTGGCTGAAACGGAGTGGGTGACCTGAGATTCGAACTCAGAACCAGCGGATTAAGAGTCCGATGCTCTACCGTTGAGCTAGTCACCCTTACTAAAACCTATAGTAGCAGACTTTTGACGCTGCCGCTAGTGTTGCAGTTAAAAAACTGGTTCAAGCGGGAATTTGATTGTGACAGTGATGTGATTATCTGCGTTTACGACATTAATTGAGCCGTTTAGACGTTCCATCATTGGTTTCACCAAAGCCAGTTCTAGTCCAGAATCGCTGGATTTCCAGGGAGCATTGTTGGTAAAATGATAAAATGGCTGAAAAACCCTTGTTAATTAATGGTTGGGAATCTCGACATCGGTAACAGACTTTTAACTCTACTGTGTCTGCACTCAAGTTAGCTGAGATGGTAATTGATTCACCTACGGGGGTTAATTTGCAAGCATTTTTGAGCAATTCTGTGATAATTTGTTCAAGTTTGGTAATGTCTGTTTCTAAGGGTAGCACGTTTGGGGCAATATTTAACCTTAAGTTTTATTTCTGACAATTGGCAACATCCCGAAAGGATTCAACAATGGGAGTTAGCCAAGTTTGCAAATCAATCGCAATTAATGTTGGGGCTTCCGGTTCACTTTTTAGATATGTTAGTGTGAGTTAATAGTCGATTAATTGATTTTCGCGTCCAGATTCATTATGTAAACTTTGTAAGAGTTGTGGTACTAATTCAATATCTAAAATACCGTTGGGTGTGAGGAAACCTTCTAAAGTTTGAGCCGCAAGACTAATACTAGTAACGGGTGTGCGGAGTTCTTGGGAAAGGGTTTTGAGGAATTCGTTTTTGTGACGTTCTCGTTTTTCTAGTTCTTTTACTTATCCTTTAGTTTTCTCATGGAGTTGAGAGTGACGAGTTGCGCTCGCACATTTATTAGCTATTTACTGTACTAAGGATATCTCCAATTGCTCGAAAGTTTCTTCTATCGATTTGATTAACCAAATATTGCCTAAAACTCCTTTAGCATCAAAAATCAGACAAGCAAGTTGGCAAACGACTTTTATTTGTAAATTCCACCCAGGAATAATTTCTAAAGATTGGAAAAATTCTTTTTGTAATAATGACTAATAAACTTGGGGAAACTCTGAAATTTCTCTAGTTAATCCCTGTCCATGTGGCAAAACTGTTGGAACTATATTCACTGCTAACTGTAACTGATCTTTGGCAGATATTATACAGTTATATTTGACATCTTTCTATTTCTAATAATTGAGCTAATTCTTGAACTGCGGTTAGTAGGACTTGGTTAACATCCAGATGGTTGCAGATTTTCTGAGTAATTCTTCGCACAATTCCTTGAGAATTCTGCGTCTGATTTAATTGTAATGTGTGCTGTTTTTGTTGTAATTATAGTTATTTTTGTAGATATCTTACCTGTTCTTGTAGTTCTGCTTGCTGAGTAGCAATACGAATTTGTAGAGCGAGCTGTTTGAATAGGTCCATTTATTCTTGTTGCCATTTTCGCGTTTCTCGGCATTGTTGAGCAATTAAAAGTCCCCATAAATTTTGCTGTAATAAAGTTGGGACTACTAGATCAGCTGGCACTTGTATAGAGGCGAGAAAATCTATTTAGTAAGGGTATAAACCTGTGTTATAAATATCTTCACTAACATGAATATAACCACGTTTATAAACTTCTTGAAGCTGAATATCAAAACAGGAATCTTGGATTTTCTGACCGAGTAGGGAATCGCCAGCCATAATTGTTGGTTCAGCCAGAACTACTCCAATATTTTCAGTTTGGAAATAGTAAATTAGGATGCGATCACAATCCAGTAAATGACGGATTTCTTTAACTGTTTGCTGGAGAATAATCTCTAAATCTTAACATTGACTAATCTTATGGGCAATTGCTTCTAGTAATCTCTCCCTTTCTGCTGTCATTCTTCCAGCTTTTTCTAAATAATTTGGAAGAAGTAATATTGCTGGTAGTACCAATCAATCTGTAAATTCTAGAATTTGGATCTCGCAATGGAGTTAAAGTGGGACTCCACCAATTATTGACACCTTGTAAATGCAAACATTGTTTATAGGAAATTGTTTTTCCCAACCGCACACAATCAGCATAACGTTTACGCACCCTAGCAGCATCTACAGGTGAAAGAATATCCTCTGGTTTATTACTGCGCAGTTCCTCTGAGGGAATACCAAGCTATCTCTCATGGGTGGGATTAAGTGCTAGATATTGAAAATCTCCCTCTTCCAAAACATCGACAATAAATGGACCTCTTGCAAAATTGTTTCTGTGGTATGATAGGGACTTTTAGGTTTTATGTATTTTTGGTGTTCTTTGGGCTCCCTAATTCAAACATAACCTTGTAACTCTAAGTTTTGGCTAGAACAAAGACATTCTCCCATGATTAAGATATATTATAACATATAATTAACTCTGCAAGATGTCTAATATAGATGTTTGCACAGAATTGTACATACTTGCTAGAAACTGCTCACTACTGCTTGTTTCATCGAGTTCTGTTCTGTACCGAAAAAAGTCTGCCTGGGTGCTGTGTTGTGTTGGTCAACTTGGGGATAGATTCAACTGAATTGATTTTCATGAGAGACCTTATTTGATTTGATATTTCTGACTCTTATAGGTGCTCTCTTGGTATTAATTTTGGTGACAAAAACCCCCTAGCAGCTAAAGCTAAGTATTGTTCAGATTTGACTCATGGATATTTATTTCTCTAATTTTTAACCGAAATATCGTTAAGCTAATAGGTCTAAACGCAAGCATTGCTACTGGTTACAGACAACAATTTATCTCACGCGCGTAAAACTATACTGAATCTTTGTCAATTGTGTTTTAACATTCTTGCATATACTGAGTTATAAATCAGAAAAATCTTCATAATTGTTAAAGTTCTTCATATTTCCCCGAATATTTGTAATGGGTAATTGGTAACATCAAAATGTCTTTGACAGACTATTATCTTTCCGTACACCCCTACACTCTATCCTTTCTCACTTATGAACGAAACAACTTGTAAGCGGTGATTCCTGTGAAGACTCCTACATTCAACCAAGTAATAGCTAAACCGACAACTTCCCCTGAAAATAACTGTGTGAAGCGGCGCGAAAATATACCTATAATCGAACCAACTGGTAAAGCCACAGCCCAAATTGCTTAATCCAGGAATATCCAAGACTATCCCCAGTGGAGTCATGAAGGAATTACTAACCACCATTGTGCCACTCCAATCACCAAGCTGCCAATACCCCCGGAAATAATTCCAAAGACGATTGTAAAAGATAACAATTCTGTTGATGGTAGATACCAGCCTATAGTACCGCCGCCAATGGCGGTAATTAGAGTACCCAACCTAAGACTGTTGATAGTATCCAGCGGAAAGGAAAGATAGTTTGTCTGAGTATATAACTTTAGGGGAATGCGAGCGCAAATCCACCCACAACAGCTTCTAGGATTCCCACATCAGGCCTTTCACCAATTTCAATCGAAAATAAACTTAAGAAAAAACCACTTAAAGTAGTGAAACTCCACAGTAACGTAAAAGTAAAGATATTAAACTTAGTTCTTAATAATGCTAATTGCATCACGATTTTTTTAAATGTAAAGGTTGAACTGCTTTGGTAGAAAACAAATCTAAAAGGCCTTACGCCGCTTTTAAGGAGATTCAGGAGCAATATAACCCCATCAACTTTCCCAATAGAAAAAAGAAAAACCTGCAAAATTGTGATCACCTTTACTGGAGTGAATTCCATCACGCACAATTTGCACCTGTTCTTGAATTCGTTTAATATCCACAGGACTGATAGTAGTTACCGTTGAAATCCTAATACTAACAGGAATTTTAGTCATTGCATATTGTATCGCAGGTTTTTCTATTTCTGCAAGGAAAGAGTTCTTATCATCTCGATATACCTGCAAAATCAACTCATCGACTAAACCTTTATTTACCCAATTTTCCTAATCTTGCAAATAATATTTATAGGCATAATACTGAAAATTAGGAAAAAGAGATATTTTCAAATGGGGTTTAATTGCTTTAAGAGCCTGACTGATTCTCACCATAAAATCAGCAATTCCATTTGCCCGCCACCGCATTCATTCGGCTGCGAAAGGCTCATCACGTGGATTCTTACCTAAATTTTCCTTTTGGTAAAGTTTAACAGTATATGTATATGTATCATAACTAAATTGTACCGACATACCAAAATAGTTATCAACTTGAATCCCAGCCACATCATAATTTTTGACAACTTATAAGATTGAATTTTGAATAATTTCCTGCACCTGGGGATGAAGAGGATTTAACCAAACTTGCCGATTAAAAATACCATTATTCTCAACTTCTTACGGCACAATTTCATTAATGGAATTAATACCTTTTTTCCCAATTATTAACCATTATAAGTGTAACTTTGCCAATGGAGAATTAGGTAGAGTCATGAACCCATATTCAAACCAGGGAATAATATTTATATCTTCACTTTTTGACGAATTTACCAACTTTGCTAAAGTATCCTTACCACGATGCATAAAATTTATAAAAGGTTGAATTGCATCACCTGTAACAGTTTAGTTTGGGCAACAGCACTTTTACAAGACGTGTAACCTCTGTTCTAGACTACGGGATAATTAGTATTAGAATTCAACGATGCTAATTGATCAATAGCACGGTGAATACCCCAAGGGACAAAAAGCATACCACTGGCAATATTAATCAATCAAAGACCGCAAATTTCTGTAGTCAAAGAAATTACTTCCTGAGAAGACACAGAAGTAGAAGAAATTGGAAATGCTGTTAAACTAAAGATAAGTCCTAAACACAGACAAAATAAAAAATAACGACGGAATACCCTCTTCATTTGCAAATTAAACTTACTATTCTCCTACTATAATATAACTACAAAATCAAATTATATGTGTCAGGATTATGTAATGATATGAAGACTCTTTAGAAAGAAATCAAAAAGGCACAAAATAGATGTAGTAATCATTCAGACATAAAGCACTATCCTTAATACTTACGTAACGTGCCTATACTGTAGCATCAAATTAAAATCTTTCCACACCTGCAAACTGCTGAATTGATACTTTCGCAGCTTCTCCACAAGTGCGCGGTGTAGGGAATATCTTACCAGGATTAGCCAAACCTCGAGGATTAAAAACTTGCTTTACCCATTGCATAGTTTCTAAATCAGCCTGACTAAACATATCTGGCATATAGCATTTTTTATCCGCACCAATACCATGTTCACCAGAAATGCTACCACCTACTTTCACACAAAGTTTGAGTATTTCTCCTCCCGCTTCTTCAACTTTCTCGAACTCTCCCGGTACAGAATTATTAAATAAAATCAAGGGATGAAGATTTCCATCACCAGCATGAAATACATTCGCAATACGATAACCATATTTTTGACTGATAGCTTCAATTTCCTTTAACACATAAGGTAATTGAGTCCGAGGAATTACACCATCTTGAACATAATAATCAGGGCTGATATGTCCCGCAGCAGCAAAAGCAGCTTTTCTCCCCTTCCATAATTTTAATCTGGTTTCTGGGTCAGTAGCAGAAGTAATATTACGCGCTCCATTTTTCTGACAAATTCCTGCTACCCGCTGTTTATTGACTGCGACTTCTACATCTAAACCATCAATTTCTACTAATAAAATTGCTGCTGCATCACGGGGATAACAATTAGTAGCGACAACATCTTCGACAGCATTAATACTAATATTATCCATCATTTCCATGCCACCAGGAATAATGCCGGCACTAATAATATCAGAAACACTTGCTGCGGCAGCATTAACAGTATTAAAGTCTGCCAAAAGTACACAAATTGATTCCGCACTTTTGAGAATTTTCAAAGTTATTTCTGTAGCAATTCCTAAAGTTCCTTCCGAACCGACAAATACACCAGGTAAATCATAACCAGGCATTTCAGGAATTTGTCCACCGACATCAACAATAGAACCATCAGGAAGTACGAGTTTTAAACCCAAAACATGATTAGTAGTGACACCGTATTTTAAACAATGTACTCCCCCGGAATTTTCGGCAATATTTCCACCAATAGAACAGATTATTTGACTAGAAGGGTCAGGTGCAAAGTAAAAACCAGCACCGCTTACAGCTTGTGTTACCCAACTATTAATTACCCCTGGTTGAACAACAGCAAGGTGATTTCGTAAATCAATGCTGAGGATTTGTCGCATTAGAGCAGTGACAATTAACACTGAATTTTCCGATGGTAAAGCGCCACCAGATAAACCCGTACCAGAACCTCGTGCAATGAAAGGAACGGAGTATTGATTACATATTTTTACAACTTCTGCTACCTGTTCTGTAGTTCTGGGTAAAACTGCTACTGGAGGAGTTTGACGATAGCTGGTTAAACCGTCACATTCATAAGTAAGGAGTTCTTCTTTGCGTTTAACTACACCTTTTTCACCAATAACAGCGATAAATTTTTTGATGATGGGTTTCCAGTTGATTTGTTTTTTATCTTGGGTAAGCATAGAGTTTTGATTATTAGTGATTTACTGGTGTGACAAGGTTGTAATTATGTCACTAGAATAATAGTACCAGTTTTAGAAGGAGTAAATTTTAGAGGATGTTTGAAAAGTCCACCAGTTCCGGGAATTCAAAATTCAAAATTCAAAAATCTGATCGTTCAGCCCTGTAGTCTATTTTAAATAGTTGCTCTATTTAGTCCAAAATCAAGATATTAGGTTCATCATTAACAATGAGAATTTTTTGAGTCATACCATTTTGGATTAGAGGTCAATGTTGCCTAGTCAGAACATCCTTAGTAAAGCTGGATTAAATCGTGTAATTTGTCCGTTAATATCAGTAACAAGTAGTCTATCTGCTAGATTGTCAATAATAGCGATCAGGTCAGCGAATGTTGTTTGCAGTTCTGCGTCTGCCTCTTACCGTCGTAAGCGGGATAGGACTAATAGCCTACTACCTCTATCAACCGACTCAAAAAAATGTGTAAGAGGAGATATTAATTAAAGGATCTCTGCGATCACGCACGGTTTTAGATGTGCCAATGGTGATCGCAGGCAATATCCGCTCTTTGGCTCTCAACGTTACACAAATCAAAGCATTATGGCAACGAAGAATTGGTAAGTGTAGCAATTCATTTCTACTAAAAATGCCCATTGATGTGTCATCCTACTTTTGTCAAATATATACTAAAAACGGTTTAAAAGTGTGATTCTGAACGTTCGCGGAGCGTCTCTGAAAGAGATAGTGAAGAATCATAGTGAAGAATCTCCGAGATACTTCGCTGCATTACGTGACGTATGGCTTACGCCACGCTGCCCTATCAATATGACATAAGTCGAAGTCTCACCAGTTTGTAGTATAGCAATACTACTTTTACCTAACACCAAAATTAGTGAGTATTCATTGATCACAATTTAAGATAAATAAGATAAAAGCAATTTTTGTCACTGAGTATAACTACTTAAAGTTATTTAAAATTTGTCTAAAAGAGAAAGAACATTAGCCAGGACTTATGTCGTTATTTTATCGGTGCTCTTGTTGTGATCAACTAATTTTTCTAAACCTGAGTATTTTTCTAGTTTTTCCCCCTTTGTTTCTTAGTGACAAAACGCCCCTTCTTCCTCAGCAATAACCTTTAATACTTACTAATGAATGGCATTAAGTGTTAAGTGTTTCTAATTATTACCTTTTTTATACTGCTTGGCTGGTATTATTAACGTGTGATAGGTAGGTTATACGCTTGAGTTAAAAGAGTATAAAAATTTATCCCCTCCATCTCATGACAAAGGGGGTGAAAAGGTTAAGCAGTGAAATACTTCGCTACAGGGTGATAAGTAATAATCGCCGTCGTAGACTGTTCAGGATATAACTGTTCACTTTCATCCATGAACATCTTCATCCTGTCAGTTCCCAACAACTCCAACTGCTTAAACTGATCCTGAATATTCGGACAAGCAGGATAGCCAAAACTATACCGAGAACCTTGATAACGCTGCGCCAACATATCCCGAATATTATCCGGTTCAGCATCACCAAAACCCAACTCCCGGCGAATTCTGGCGTGAGTCCATTCCGCCAAAGCCTCCGTCACCTGCACCGCCACACCATGGAAATACAGGTAATCAGTGTATTGATTATCAGCAAATAACTTTTGTGCAAACTCTGTCGCCACTTCCCCCACAGTTACCGCTTGCATTGGGAAAACATCAATTATTCCCGACTCCTTCGGTGCAAAGAAATCTGCAATACAATATCTTCTCCCAGAACGTTGACGGGGAAACTCAAAACTAGCAATTTGTTGTGATTGATCTTCTACATCATATATATGTAGAGAATTTCCCTCAGACTGACAAGGGAAATAGCCATAAATCACCTGAGGATGTAACAAATTTTCTTCAATAATTCGCTGTTTCCAACCTTCTAAAATTGGATAAACCTTCTCAGCTAAAAACGCCTGATATTCCTCTTTAGATTGTTCCTTCAGCTTGCGGAATTGCCACTGTCCAGCCACCAAAGCTTGCCAATCCAAGTACCAGAGTAATTCTTCTAAAGAAATATCATCAGGTTGTAAAAATTGCGTTCCCCAAAAAGGTGGTTGAGGACGCTCAATATCTATTGCTACAGCCTCAGAACGATGGGCATCTATTTCCTTCGGTTCAGCAGCTACTTGATATTTAACAGTATTCTCTACTATTTCTTGACGCCTATGGGTTGATTCTTCAGATCCTCCTAATTCATCCAGAAATCCTTTTAAATCATCCCAATTACCTGCATTTTTGGCTGGCATTAATTTATCCATAAAATGCAAATCAGAAAAAGCATCTTTGCCATAAACAACTTTACCTTTATAAGTTCCTTGACAATCTTGATTTACAAATTTAGGAGTTAAAGCGGCACCACCTAAAATTACAGGAACAGTAATTCCTTGTTCATTGAAGACCTGCAGGTTTTCTTTCATGAAAGCGGTAGATTTCACCAGTAAACCACTCATCGCAATACAATCAGGTTTATGCTGTTCATAAGCTTGAATGATATTTTCTACTGATTGCTTAATTCCCAGATTAATCACCTTGTAACCATTATTTGACAAGATAATGTCCACCAGGTTTTTACCAATGTCGTGAACATCCCCTTTTACTGTCGCAATGACAAAAGTTCCCTTAGCATTATTACCAGATTCTGATTTTTCCATGAACGGTTCAAGATAAGCAACCGCAGTTTTCATCGTTTCCGCCGATTGTAAAACAAAAGGTAATTGCATTTGTCCAGAACCGAACAATTCACCAACTACTTTCATCCCATCTAACAGGAAAGTATTGATGATTTCTAAGGGATGATATTGTTCTAAAGCTTTTGTCAATTGTGCTTCTAAACCAATCCGCTCACCGTCGATAATATGAAGTTTTAAACGTTCTTGGATTGGTAAAGTTTCATCAAAGCTGGTCTTAGGTTTAGTTTTGACTCCTGCAAAAATGCTTGTTAGTTCTCCCAAAGGATCATAAATGCAGACATCACCATCAAATTTCCGTTCATCGTAGATTAACTGACGGCAAACTTCTTGATGCTGAGATTCAATTTTAGCCAGTGGTAAAATTTTGCTGGCGCTAACAATTGCTGCATCCATTCCCGCAGTCATCGCTTCATGTAAAAACATTGAGTTCAAGACAATACGCGATGCTGGGTTTAAACCAAAAGATATATTAGAAACACCCAAGATTATATGACATCCAGGCAATTCTTGACGAATACGGCGAATTGACTCGATTGTGGCTTTACCATTTTTCCGATCTTCTTCAATCCCTGTAGAAATCGGTAAAGCCAGAGTATCAAAGAATATTTCTGTGGGACCAATACCATACTCTAGGGCTTGGCGATAAGCACGTTGAGCGATCACAAATTTTTTCTCTGCTGTTCGCGCCATGCCATCTTCATCAATTGTACCAATAATAACACCAGCGCCGTATTTTTTGGCTAATTCCAGCACCTTCAGAAAGCGCGGTTCACCGTCTTCATAGTTGGTAGAATTGAGTAAACATTTACCACCAGCAACTTTTAACCCCGCTTCCATTTTTTCCCATTCGGTGGAGTCGAGCATTAATGGTAAAGTCACATTATTGACAAGGCGGGAAACTAACTCGTGCATATCACGCACGCCATCACGCCCTACATAATCAACGTTAATATCTAAAATGTGTGAGCCTTCTTTAACTTGCGATCGCGCCATGGACACCAAACCATCCCAATCTTCCGCGTTCAGTAAATCACGGCATTTTTTAGAACCACTGGCGTTAAGACGTTCACCAACTATCAAGAAAGAATTATCTTGCTGGTAGGGTTGAGTAGTATAAATTGAAGCTGCTGCTGGTTCTAAACTCGGTTGTCTAACTTTCGGTTTTAAATCTTGAGCAATTTCTGCTAATTGTTGAATATGTTCAGGTCTTGTCCCACAGCAACCCCCAATCACTTGGACACCTAAATCTTCAATAAAGTGCATTAACGCTATCCGTAATTCTACGGGTGTAAGCTTGTAATGTGCTTGACCACCAACGTTTTCTGGTAAACCTGCATTGGGAATACAAGAAACTACGAAGGGCGAATGTTCTGATAAATACTTGATATGTGGTTTCATCAAATCGGGACCAGTAGCACAGTTTAAACCGAGAATATCAATGGGATAAGGTTCTAAAATCGTCAGAACAGCAGCAATTTCTGTACCTACCAGCATTGTACCCATGGTTTCCATAGTCACGGAAACCATTAAGGGTCTTCTTTCACCTTTTTTGCCAAAAACTTCCTCAATAGCATTCAACGCCGCTTTAATTTGCAGCACATCTTGGCAAGTTTCCACCAAGAATAAATCAACACCACCATCAAACAAAGCTTCCGCTTGTTCGGCGAAAGAGGCTTTCATAGTGTCAAAGTCAATATGTCCCAAGGTAGGGAGTTTGGTAGTCGGTCCAATAGAACCAGCAACAAAGCGGGGTTTTTCAGTGGTAGAAAATTCAGCAGTGATACTTTTAGCTAATTCTGCTGCTTTCTTACTGAGATAATAAGCTTGGTCTGCTAAGTCGTATTCTGCCAGAACTATGGACATAGCACCAAAGGTGTCAGTTTCAATAACATCAGCACCAGCGGTGAGAAAGTCACGGTGAACTTGGGCTACAGCTTCCGGTTTACTATGAACCAAATATTCGTTACAACCTTCATACTGTGCGCCGCCAAAATCTTCTGCTGTCAGGTTTTGGGTTTGCAGGTTAGTTCCCATCGCACCGTCAAAAACGATAACGGGACGTTCTGGACTATGTAGCCGTTCTAGGAAAGGATGTGTCATATTTATTTATTGTCTGAGAAACAATTTAGTTAATCTGGTAATAATAGACGTATATTTATTATTTTCCAAAATCTTGATACTGGACGTAAAATTGACAGAAATAAAATATTTTAATGCTTAAAAGTGCCTTTCAACAAAGCCCCGTTACAATGGGTTTTTGCTGGTAATTTTATTTTGTATCTACCACAACCTGAATATTAAGAATGTTAAAATAAATCTACAGACAGAGGGAGAGGTAAAAAATACTTATACTTTACTAGTATGGAATTATACCTTTTCCTGACAGTCACAGTATTACTTTTCACGCCAGCAATTTTATCATTATTTAGATATATGAGATTTAGAGATTGGGTATCTAGAGTCACGCTCATTTTTTTCATGTTTGCTACTCTGATTTTGGTAGTATTTATGAGTGGGTCAAGACAGATACAAACTCATAGCAATGCTTCCAGCTCAGAAGCTACTGTTGGGAGTAAATATCCACAAGCACAATTTCCGTCAGTAATAACTACAGAGGAAAAAAAGCGAACTTTATCTAAAGCACCTGTTAATAATCAAAATCAAATTAATAAAATTAATACGCAATACGCCACTACTACCGCTTTTTCCCAATATAAACCCAATTTAGCTAGGGCTGAAGTAGACCCTAGCAATTATGGAGAACGATATACCAAAGATGCTAATGGTGTACCACTAAATAATCAACCTCTGGTCGTACTCCATGAAACTAGTAATTCTGCTTCTAGTGCAGTTAACTTTTTTCAGACACCACACGATGATGAAGATGTGCAAGCAAGTTATCATGCGTTAATTACACTCGATGGCACAGTCATTTACTTAGTACCACCAGACAAACGCGCATTTGGTGCAGGTAATTCTGTTTTTAAGGGTGTTAATGGTATGGAAACTGTACAGACTAATCCCCAGTTACCACCATCTGTGAATAATTTTGCTTATAATGTCTCCTTAGAAACTCCTCGTGATGCTTGGGGAAAAACTAATATCGAGCAACACAGTGGTTATACTGAGGTTCAATATGATTCTTTAGCTTGGTTAATTGCTCAAAGTCAAGTTTTAGATGATAGAATTACAACTCATCGCGCTGTAGATATTACTAATGGGAAAGTTGATCCGTTAAGTTTTGATTTTGATAAGTTTTTTAATAAATTGCATTCTTTTCGGGAGTTGAAAACTTTTAATAATGCGAAAAAGAGTTAGTAATTTATTTAAATTATTTTTGTTCTTGAAGTTCTTTGACTAGAATATGTACTTTTGTTGATTGATTCGTACATCCATCTTCATTAGGATGCGTTTGTTCTAATTTAATTACATGATTAATTGCTGTGTATTGATGGTTCTTGAGTTTTTCATATAGCAATTTATCACTTTTTTCATAGTTATCTCCTTGTTTGAGGATACCACCTTTCTTTTATTTCTGTTTCTAGTTTTGGACGTAGTTCCTTGTAACTTCACTCAAGCATACAGAAATCATAAACAAATAGCTCTAGCTATGATAAAACTAGAGCTTGATCAATGTGTGGAAATCCTAAATCCTACTTACTAAAACTATAAATCTGCTGTGTCTGCAAGTGGTCGCTCAAAGAAGAAGGTAGTACATCAGAATTAAATGCCTGCCGATCTAACTGTACTTGCAAATTAGTCAGAGGATCACTACCAGAAGAAATTAAGAAATCCAACTTCTGGACATAGGGTAAATTTAGTAATTGATCCAAAATCTGACAAATTGCTTGCAAGTAAGGATGACCCTTCTGTTCATACCAATTAGCGTCAGCAACTTTTGGCTGGTCAAATCCCAAATGAACAGTTAAGGATGGCTTATCAAATAACGCAACTCGTAACGGACGTGCTTCTTCTTGTAAAAGTAAATGATTCATTTTTGCTAAATGCCGAAGTTTCTCTAAACGTTCATAGCGTTGGGTCACTGAATCTGGTTCATCTTCCCAGTGTAATGCTACTGTCACCAGATAAGTTTGTAACAACATATGTCCCAACTTTTTGGCTTTTGTAGCTAGGTAAGAAGAGTTATAATCATTGGCTTCAATTAACAAAGGCACTCGATCTACAACTTCCAAACCATAGCCCTTGACACCAGCAATTTTACGAGGATTATTAGTAATCAGACGAATTTTTTTAATACCCAAATCCATGAGTATTTGCGCCCCCATTCCATAATCGCGCAAATCAGCAGGAAAACCTAAACGCTCATTAGCTTCCACCGTATCAAGTCCCATATCCTGCAACGAGTAGGCTTTGAGTTTATTAATCAAGCCTATACCCCGTCCTTCTTGACGCAGGTAAACAACCACACCTTGACCAGCATTTTCAATCATTTTCAATGCGGAATTTAACTGTATTCTACAGTCACAGCGCAAAGAGCCTAAAGCATCACCCGTCAAACATTCGGAGTGCATCCGCACCATCACAGGCTCATCTTGGAAATTTGCTGGGTCGCCCTTGATGATCGCTACATGGTCAGTATTATCTAAAGTGTGGCGGTATCCGTAAATATCAAATTGTCCAAATTGACTGGGTAGCTTGGTAACGATTTCTCGATACACCAGGCGATCGTTTTGGAGACGATAGCTGATAAGATCGGCAATGCTAATAATTTTAAGTTTATGCGTTTTAGCATATTCGATTAACTGCTGTAATCTTGCCATTGAACCATCAGGATTTTGAATTTCACAAATTACCCCAGCGGGGTATAATCCTGCTAGTCTTGCTAAATCAACTGCTGCTTCTGTGTGTCCTGCCCGTTTGAGTACACCTCCAGCTTTAGCCCGAATCGGGAAAATATGCCCAGGACGTCGTAAATCCAGCGGCTGTGTGGCAGGGTTGAGGGTAACTTGAATAGTACGGGCGCGGTCTTCTGCGGAAATGCCAGTGCTAACGCCCAAGTGAGGACCAGCGTCAATGCTGACAGTAAAAGCGGTCTGGTTAGTATCTGTGATGTTACTGACCATTAATGGTAAGTCTAGTTCATCCAGGCGCTCGCCCGTCATGGCTAGACAAATTAGCCCTCTGGCTTCTACCGCCATGAAATTTATCATGTCGGGGGTGGCAAATTGGGCAGGACAAATTAAATCGCCTTCATTTTCTCGATTTTCGTCATCTACCACCACAATCACACGACCCGCTTTGAGGTCGGCTAAAGCGGCATCAATAGAATCAAATTCAAAGGCTTGGCTAGTCTTAGGCTGTGACACAGAAAATTTCCAGCTACCAACGTAAATTTTTTTAACAATTTCTTATTGTAAATTGTAGCTTGTTTATCGAAACCAGATATTATCTGAAATAAGTAATATATCTTTTGCTTGACAAACAATTAGCTCATACATACATACATACATACTATTAAGGGTATAAAATCTAATATACATAGAGTGTAAAGCTATGGATTAGACCTCGTTACAGAATTAATTTCTTGTTACTCCGTTCCCACTAAAAGAATAAGGTCATAGTAATAGGGTAGAGGGATAATGCTTCTGCGTAATGTGGAATCCCACACCCCTAATTTCATACTGGGAAGGGAGTAAGAACTTTACCACCACTAAATACGACTACCAGGACATAAACCTAGCCAAGAGACAAAATTTTCGGCACTTTTAACACCCCGATCTCGATAGGTAGGCAAAACCTTTGGGTTTCTTTCTCCTGCAATTATCCCTTGGATAACTTTGATTCCTGTCAGACCAGTAGACATCTCTGAAAAATATTCAAGCCTCAAGGTATACTGTGAGTTTTTTCAAAAATCAAAGAGGATTCCTCCATTTCTGTTTAAAGATAAAACTGGCTGAGATTATACACCTAAATAATTGAAAAAATTTATATCCTAATCCTCAAGGAGTATAGCTGTAAAAACTCTTTGAATGGTAAGCTGATAAGTGGTGAATGATCACTACGCTCTAATTCAATAAACAAGAATAACGAGACTCTGGATTATATAGCCAACGGTGATATGTTTTCCGTTTGGCAAATTCTTGTCCTTGACGACCGAGTTTTTCTCGTAGTTGTTTGTCTTGACATAAGCGTTTAAAAGCTTGCAAAACTGCATAGCCAGAATTGGGATTTACCAACAGGCCATTTTGTTCATGGTGAACTGCATCTAAAATACTCCCTAAACGAGAGGCAATTATGGGCTTACCAAAGTATTCTGCCTCTAAGTAAACCATGCCAAAGTTATCTATACTTTTATCTTTGTCTTCCCACAAAGTTAGCATGGAGAAAATGTCACAGGCTACATAATAACTAGCTAATTCTCGTTCTGGTACATGGCCTGCAAAGTGTACTCGTTTGTCTACCCGCAAGCGTTGGGCTTGGGATTTGAGTTGTTGTTCACAAGGTCCGGTGCCACAAATTATGTAATGGACATCTATGCCTATAGTTAATAGTAAAGGAATGTTATCTATGATGCGGTCAAAGCTTTTGTGTTGAACTAATCTACCAACAGAAAGAATCAGAATAGCTGTTTCAGGAATATTATAAGCTTGACGTAACCGGATACGTAAATCATCGAGATGACTGGGACTGGTAGGAGTACCAAATTTTTCTGGTCTTACTACTGGGTTAATTACATGAGTAGGAGTATCTAGCCGAAAGTTTTTTCTTAAAATATCTCGAATATAGGAACTGTTGCAAACAATTCCTTCGGCTCGTTTGAGGGTAAGTTTAAATAGTGATCGCCACAATGGATTACGTAAATTACTAACTAAATCATTACCGTGGAGGTAGATAAAAAAGCGAATAGGTAAGATATAACTTAGTAGAAGTAAGGCGGGGAAATCGTAACCGTGACACCATTCGATGTAGCGGTAATGATAACGGAAATAAAGCTTTATAGCTAGTAATACGGAGCCAATAATATTGAATATGGGCTTCACTAATTTAGTCAATAATGTACTAGTCCAGAAACTAAAGTTAGGCCAACGATAAACAGGGAAATTTTGAGATTTATCAAATATTCTATCTCCTAAACAACTAGCGGTTAGGACGATTACTCTTTCTGGGTCTTGTAAACAGCGATTATATATATATTCTCCAATAACAGCTTCTTGTGGCTGAAATATGCGGGAGATAACAAGGATATCTGGATAAGCAGTTTTCTCCCTAATATGTGTCCCTATTTGTGAAATATGTTCCATAATTCAGGTTCTAAATAAACTTCAAATTCTCGAATTGATTGTTAATAGTTTTTGTGAGCTTCGAAATGGGATATTGTGTAATCTTAAACAGATAGGCTGTCAAAAAATGTAGTCAGATTTTTATAAAGTTGGAATGATTTTGATGTACACAAGAAATTCACCTCAGCCTGAATGTGGACTAAATGAGGCTAATACATCACATTTGAAGGAAGGACTATGAATTTTGCATTACCTGATCTTATCGGAGTGTTATCCAGCAATTTCTGAGGATAATACTAATGTCATTAATAAATTTAATCGCTCCAACACTATAGCTTTATACTCATCAATATTCATGCCAAAATGCCAATAAAGATCGGCAATTTGATACCTAAATGAAGGAAGTTTATAACTAATTGATGATGACTATTAGCTCATTGTCTACATTTTTGAATCCTGTATTACTTAAGATAAAAATACTATTACTAATTATATTAGTCACTGCCATAATAACTTTAAACCCCTGCCCAACTTTGCTAGGGTTTCTTTCCTAATCCGGAAAAAAATAATCACGGTAAGAAAAGATTTTGACCTCTGATTACGCAAGCTATCAGAGGTCAAAATTGTACTATAGCCTCATATAAGTGCTAATACTGAGTAAGTATTAAATAATTAATTGATTCCAAAGTTCTACACTTGCAAAGATGTTTTGCGGTAGGGTTATCAACGCAAGAAATCCCCCCTGTATTGACTGCCAACCCAAGATAAGACACGGTAGATTGAATATATAGCTCATACCATTTTGGATTTATAATTTTGGACTTTGAATAGTGAAAGTGTTGCTCTGTAACGTTTTCATATTTTCATCTGTCGCTTTCTTTGTTCCAATGGGTATAAGAATATCAAATGTATTTGCTTGTACTTGGTGGTGTCTCCTACGTTGTTAAACTCCTAGCAGTGGGGGAGAAATCTTAAAAATAGTGTTTTTCTGTGATAATTATGCGTAAGAAAATACAACAAATACTCAAACCGCTGTTAAAAATCTCTGTTGTCCTCAGTCTCGTCTTAGGCCTGGCTTTGGGTAATGCTGATAGTGCTTTAGCAGCACGTACAGGTGGACGAATTGGTGGCGGTTCTTTTAGAATGCCATCTAGCCGCACTTACACACCACGCACCTACGCACCTCCTAATGGTGGGGGTTATTATCCTGGTGGTGGCGGTTTTGGTTTTCCGTTCTTGATTCCTTTTTGGGGTATTGGGGGTGGCTTTGGTGGTGTGTTTACAATTTTAATATTCTTAGCGGTCGCTAACTTCTTAGTCCAATCTTTTCGTCGTGTCACCAGTGAACAAAGTGAAGATGTAGGTTATGGTAGTAACCCCGAAGTTTCTGTTACTAGCTTACAAGTTGGTTTGTTAGCACAAGCGAGAGAGTTACAAACGGAACTCAACCAAATAGCCGAAAAAGCTGATACAAACTCTCCAGAAGGGAAAGCAGAAATTTTACAAGAAGTGAGTTTAGCTTTATTACGTCATCCTGAATATTGGGTATATGCAGGTGGTAGTACACAACAGGCAAAATTAAACTCAGCGGAATCTCAATTTAACCACTTGTCATTAGCTGAACGTAGCAAATTTAGCGAAGAAACCCTATCCAACGTTAACAACCAGCTAAAATCTGTTCTGGCTAAAGAATTAGCAGGTGATGTAGATAACCCTACCCGTCTGATTAGTGAAGGGCCTGGAGAATATATTATTGTCACCTTACTAGCTGCAACTTTGGGTAAATTTGCAATTGGAAAAATTAACAGCAGTGACGAATTGCGTCAAGCTTTACGAAAAATTGGTGGTCTTCCCGGTGAGCAAGTTTTAGCAATTGAAGTTTTGTGGACTCCCCAAGCAGAAGGAGATACTTTGACTTCTGATGATCTATTTGCTGAGTATCCTGATTTGACGTTGGTTTAAATTTGAAACTTTGAACATTACTCGCTTTGTGAGTCTGGAAGTTGTCAATTGGTTTGGGGAAGTGTTCAACGGTAAACCTGAGTCCCTTTCCCCTTCCCCATGTCCCACCAAACTAAAATAAAACCTGTATCAAATTATGAATTAATTACCGGATGGAGATAGTTATTGATTTTGCTCGGAAGAAGCAGGTTGTTCCAAACCTCGCCGCCCTCTGGTAGATTTAGGAAGACTTTCATTATTGGTACTGACGGAGGAAGCTGGAGTGATTTCCCGTCTTCGTCTTCTTTTCCTTGTCTCTCCTGAAGATGAAGCAGTATTAGTTGCTGTTTGATCTGTTCTTCTTCTTCTGAGAGCTTCTCGTAAACGCTGTCCTCTATTTGTTGATGGAGTGGAAGCAAATTCCGTTGATACTGCTATATTTCTACGACGACCAATTCTTCTAGTTGCTGTAGTTGATTCTTTGGGAATATTTTCACTAACGGATGTTACCAATAGTTGATTCTTTGGGAATATTTTCACTAACGGATGTTACCAATCTTCTGCTGCATCTTGGGGTTTCAGCCTTAGTAGATTCAGCGTTTCTTTGTTCTGATTCTCTTTGTTTCTTGCGTTCTTATATTTGGCCATATCGTTGAGAACCGGCGAGATCGTATATTCAGTCCCAATACTGACACCTTGTCTACCCCCTGAACTGGGTTTGAGTTTCCATTTTTGCGATCGTTCTAAATGTTCTCCATCCAACTTCTCGTTACCACTGGAGCTCAATAACAGCATGTTAGTAACATTACCATTAATCCGTATCAACAGCCACTTTAACCCTGCCCTCTACACCTCTTCTCTTCGCCCAATCTGGATAATTTGTATTGCACTCCCGACAAGCAGCACGTCCATTGCCACTACCAGATTTAGTACCTACTTTGGGAGATGTAGGTGCAGTTCCAACTTGTGAACCACTACCACTAGCACTACCACCATTATCAGGAAGTCCTGATGAGTTAGATATTCCTACGGAATTTCCACCACCACCGGAAGAAGCTTGAGACGGTTGAGAAACTTCTTGATTTGCTCTCCCATCTCTAATTCCTACCAACAACTGACTGAGATTACAACTGGATTGTGAAGATGGTTGAACGGCAGTTATTTCAGTAGATAAGTGTTTAATAGCAGTATCTTTTGACCAAGAAACTTCTTGAGGCTGAGTATCTACTTTTTTTGGTGAGATACTTTCCTTTGTAATCTAAGGTAAAGGTTTGAGAGGTTCTGTTTTCGGAGCCAGAGTCACAGCAGGTTGAGACGAAACTACTGTGTTTTTCTGTGGTTGCGGCAAAACTACGCTCGGAGAGGAATCAGAATTATTATTTGTACTGGTGAAAATCTGTGAATTATCAACAACTTTAGGTTTTATGTCTTCTTCTGGTTGTTGTATAGGTTTTATTTCTTCCGGTGGAATCTTTACAAAAGTAATTTCTACTGGCTCTTCTTGGGGCACTTTCGTGAGTAGATTCCTAATAGTAGAAGCCAGCAACCCAATATGTAGAGTCAACGAGCCAATGAAACTAACTATAGGTTAAAAAGGTGGTCCGTGTCTTTAATTCGTCTTCTCGCTGCTCTAGGTCTGTACTGAAAAAACTCATAATTCATTGCTACCTATTTTCAGTAACTTTAGCACATTAACATAAGTTATCTACAAATATTAACTAATCACTTTTAGCTTTTGTATTTGTGAATGTTAGCTATAATCTCTTGCCGGGAAATAATTACAGCGATTTTAACTACAGGATAGACTGTGTCCATTTCTACAAATGTAACAAAAGATTCATAGATATTTTCATTTGGTCTAATTTTGAATTGAGAAGTTATACTAACTATAGTTGCTGAACTAGTTAGGAAATCTACTACCAAGGGCTTGAAAATCGGACATGGATATCAAAAATCTGTTTACAGCAGGTGGTGTGGTGATGTGGCCGCTGCTACTGTCTTCATGTATTGGCGGTAGGGTTAATTGTTGAACGTATTAAGTTTTGGGTAACAATCAGTACCACTTGCTGACGGGTACTCAGAAATGTGTTGAATCTCTATCGTCAGAATAATGTGGTAAGTACAATTGATACAGTTCGAAAGAATGCAGATTTACCTATAGCACGGATTTTTTTAACTGCTTTGGAGTTGGAAGAACCAAATCCAGAAGAATTTCGTTTCGCTTTGGAGAGTGAAGCGCAGGCAGAAATAGCTTTATTCAAACAGTTTAATACAATTAACTTTTGACACCATTATTGCTCTTGCACCACTGCTATAGGACTAGTATTTGATTTATGAAAATGCTCCATACATCTGGAGAGACGGAAAATCAAAGGTAGTGTTTTGAATGAACCACTCAAACATCCA